>JAEIGA010017036.1_pt1 | contig 11061 bp, 10 predicted proteins | sample 9270691 | NCBI WGS metagenome assembly JAEIGA01 (sample SAMN17057246, study PRJNA624740) | gut metagenome | biome: biome; isolation source: fecal sample | host: Bos grunniens | place: China: Xizang | collected 2019 | reverse complement strand
ATCAGCTGGAACGAGAGAGAGCCTGTTTACGACATCCGTACCTGGTCTCCCGACCATGAGAAGATGGGCAAGGGTGTTACCATTTCCGTTGAAGAAGCAAAGGCTCTTCGCGATATGCTTAACAAGCTCAACCTCGACTAATCGTATTTTTTCGCAAGTTATACACTAAAAGCAGATAGAGAGAACCTCGGTTCTCTCTATCTGCTTTTATGCTTTTTTAGGTTTTTTGCCTTTTATTTTCGGCAAAAAACAATTTTCCTCATCGGTTTTATCCGTCTGATGTGTCGCAAAAGCATGTGCTTTTCAAGACTTCCGTCACTTTCGATTCCGCACGAATCCCGAGGAATAAGCGAATTATTTGCCCTCTTCGGAGTCCTCGCGGCTCTTATCGGTAAGGGCTGCTCTGTTTTTTGTTTTTGCGGGCATACGAAGTCTTATTCTATCGACTATCTCGCCGATAAATCCAAATGCGCCGTAGTCATTGGAATCATCATCCTTAAGCAGCTTATCTATGATCGTATCAAGCACCTTCGAGGTTCTCTCGCTGTTTTTAAGCCTCTCCTTCTCCTCTTCCATTATACGGCTATAATTTTCAGAGCCTATGCGCGCTCCGATAAGCCTCGGGGCGAAGGTATCCGTCATACGCTTATTAGCTGTATTCTTGCCTATTCGCTTTTCTATCATCTCCATATAGGCGGACATTTTCGGATTGGTTCCGTTCATTTCCTTAAGGAACACTCCCGCTATATTCTCATTAGGCATCTCCGACATGCGTACAAGCAGCTTATCCTCTTCCGTGAAGGAAAATTTAAGCATTCTTGTATTGGGAAGCTCCGGGAACAGAAGCTCAAGCTTGTAGAGCATATTTCTGTCCTCATCCTCCATAGCCTCGCCCATTACACGAACGATGTATTTTTCACCGTGAAGATCTATGACGTTCTCCTTGAAATCCGAGAAGCCGACCTCGAGTCTGTAAGACACCGCCCCTTCTGTATAGGTGAAATATATACTGTCGGCGTCATGCTCAAAGCCCAAGGACTCAATACCGCCTTCAAAATTATTTTGCATAGCCCGTATCACAAGGGGAACCATACCAACACTGTTCTTTTCAAAACCGTACTTGCCCACAAGCTCGTTCCACTCGTCGGGATAGCTTGAGAAGGACTTAAGACCAAGCCTGTGGCTTATTCCCTTCTTGCCGGTGTAAGGTCTTATCCAATGCCTTGACTCAAAGAAGTGCTTTTCGGCACGTCTTAAATCGAGATTATCACCGCTAAAGCAGGACTCGGAAAGATCGTTACTCAAATCCACCGAGAGATATTTCTCTATTATCGCTCTTGAAGGACTGTTCTGGAACAGCTCGTTGTTGCCCGAAAGAATGACCACCACAAGATCGTTTTTCGGACAGATCCACACATTCTGACCGAGCATGCCGTTGAAGAGATAATCATCACCCGTGTCAGATGCCCACAGCTGATATCCGTAATCAAAGTGGCCTATCGTACCGGGCGTCTTTGCGTGTCTTTGGTGAGATTCGATTACCCATTTTTCGGATATGATGCGCTTGCCGTCAAACACGCCGCCCGAAAGCATCATGTATCCGATCTTCGCCCAGCTCTCTGCAGACAGATACAGTCCCCAGCCGCCCTTTTCGACACCCTCTGCGCTGATCTCCCAGAAGCGATTGGTGATGGACAGCGGGCCAAAGAGCCTTTCATCAAGAAATTCTGTCAAGCTCTTGCCGACAAGCTTCACAACTATGCGCGCAAGAATATAAGAGTTCATGCTGTTGTAAGCGAAATCCTCTCCCGGCTCGAATGCGCAGGCAGATGAAAAATACGCCTCTGTCCATTTCGATTCGGTAACCGAGCCTGCCTCGGAAAACTTAACGCCGGCGGTCATGGTGAGAAGATGCTTTACGGTTATTTTTGCAATTCTTGCATCGTTGTATTGAACCTCGGGAAAAAGATCGACAAGCAGAGTATCTGTGCTGATCAATCCGTCATCCACAAGCATACCTATCGCTATTCCCGTAACCGTCTTGGACATAGAGTGAGAAAGATGCCACGTATTAACGCTATATCCCGGGTGCGCACACTCGCATATGACCTCGCCCCCCTTAAGACAAAGAAGAGAGTGTATGTTCGCGCGTTTCTCCTTTTCAAGAGCCTTTATCATAGCTAAAAGTCTACCCGAGGAAACGCCCTTTTTTTCAGGTGCTGTTCTGTGGAAATATTGCTCCTCAACAGCGGATATTTGTGTCTTTTGAGGATAATAAGGAATTACCGACGGATTGCTTTTACCGGTAAAAACAAGACCCGAAGCAAGCTCTATGGTTCTTTTTATCCACCTTTCCATACCTTCCTCCTTTCGTGGATTACATTATATAATATTTTAGCGCAAATATATTAGCTTTTATACCTATATTTATTAAAACAAAGTTAAACCTATAAGATCGGCAAAAATACCGAACAGAACTCCGACCGCTACAAGTATTGCCACTACGATGAAATTCTCGCGGCGTCTTTTATTCATTCTGAAAAGAATGAGGATACCGACTCCCGCTCCGGCAAAGAGTCCTGACATCATAGCACCCGTCGAAATAACTCCGCTCATCGCAAGCTTGGTGAGTGCAACCGAGGATGCGCAGTTCGGTATAAGTCCGACAATTGCAGAAAGAATGTGGCTGACCACGGGCAACGAGAAGAGCGAGCCCGAGAGGGCATCCTCTCCGACTGTGAACACAACCGCATTAACAAGGAGGGTAACAATAAAAACAAAAAGCGAAACCGTCAGTGTATGATGAAGTGCGGACATCACTATTCCATTCTCACAGTGGCAATCGTCATTGTCGCATATTTCATCGATGTTTATCTCGTTTTTACCGATTTTCATCAGTTTCATTGTGAAGTCGATGACAAATCCGATAGCCATTCCGACCACGCATTTGTAAACTATAATTAGCAATATATTGCTTATTTTCATATTTCCCGCAATCAATATCGGAAGCATCTCATCCGACGTTGACAGAAAAACAGCGATAAGAGTACCGAGAGTGATGACTCGTCCCGTGTACAAATTAGCTGCCGCAGCCGAGAAGCCGCACTGCGGAATTGCGCCGAAAATTCCGCCTATAAAAGGTCCGAAGGCGCCTGCCTTCTGCATAGTCCCCTTAACCTTTTCCGATGCCTTATGCTCGATAAATTCCATGAGCAAATAGGTGAGGAAAAGGAACAAAACAAGCTTCAGGGTGTCTATGAAGCCGTGTAAAATAACCTCGTCAACAAACTCACCGAAACGGCCGAGCTTATCCGAAAGAAAATGTGCGATACCGCCGTGAGAGGTGTGATCCGCGTGTAATACGGTGTAGGTCATATGCTTCATCCGCGCACCTCCCCGCAGTCCTTACAAATACCGAAAAGAAACGTTCCTTCCTCTATCGCAAAGCCACCGATATTCATTACGGTGCGTTCAAAATCCTTTGAAACATTCTCGTCAAGATGAACAAGTCTGCCGCACTCCTTACACTTGAGATGCAGGTGGTGATGGCAATGCTCGTCGCCAACGTACTGATATGTGCAATGCCTCGTTTTTCCGTCTGACAATCTGCGCACACACCCTTCTTCTACAAGCTCCGATACGATTCGGTAGACGGTGCTTTTGCCCTTGCCGTCCGTAGTCAACGCCTCGGATATCGACTCGAGCGTATAGGACTCATTGGCATTGTTGGTTAAAAAGGTGAGTATTTTTTCTCTTTTTCCCGTGTTATATCCCATGCTTTCTCCATTCAAAATGAGAATTATTCTCAAAATATGCTTATATAATACTACAAACACAGGGGTGTTGTCAATGGTGTTTTTTCACTTTCTTGGATTTTATAAATATTTATTTTACCGAAGAGTTGCCTTTAAATACCTAATAGCAAAAAAGATGTTGCATACCGTCTCATTTTGCGGTATAATAAACTGTATAGGAGGTGTAAAATGAAATATACTCTCTTTTTAGACAAGGAGTGTGATGAAGAGATCATCATATATGCTCACTCCAAAACCGAGCTGATAAAATCGATAGAACGGCTTATAAGCAACGAAAAACTCGACACGCCACCCATCATCGGCTATACCGAGACCGATATTGTCGAGATCGATCCGAAAGAAGTGCATTGCTTTTTCATCGAGGGGAAAAAGCTGTACGCCTCGCTCGACAAGGAATGTGTGCTTATAAAGCATAGACTCTATGAGCTTGAAGCGATGCTTGCGGACAGCTTCATAAAGATAAACCAATCCACCCTCGCCAACATAAACAAAATAGAGCGCTTCAGTGTATCCATCGGCGCATCACTGACCGTACATTTCAAAAACGGCAGAAGGGATTACGTGTCTCGAAGACAGGTAAAATACGTCAAAGAAAGGTTTGGGATAAAATGAACAAGCATTTAAAAGTTTTCTTGTATCGCGGGCTTGTTTTCGGTGGCTTTGGCCCTATTGTTCTCGGCATAATATTCTGTATAATAGAGATAAGCGACGTTGATCTTGCTCTTACCGGCAAAAGCATGCTTGTCGCGATAATATCCACCTACCTTCTCGCCTTCATTCAGGCGGGGGCATCCGTTTTCAATCAAATAGATGAGTGGCCACTCGCAAAATCCACACTCATTCATTTCACGATCCTTTTCATCACCTATTCTGCTGTGTACGTTTTCAATTCATGGATTCCGTTTGAGCCTTTAATGCTTCTGATATTTTTCTTTTCATTCCTCATCATTTATCTTATCATATGGCTTACCGTTTACTTCTCGGTCAAGGCACATACAAAGAGGCTCAATGCACAGCTTGTCAAAGCGCAAAAAGAGCAAAAGCCTTCGCTTTAGTATAAAGCACCTATTACAAACAGAAAGAGCAAGAATAAAAGGAGAAAATAATGTACATCCAAAAGTGTCAAAGCCTTTGGTTGCTTCATAAATCCTTCTATTCTTGCTCTATGTATTTTATAAACAAATCAACACAAAAGTGCCGTGAATTGCATTTTTCAGTGCATTTCAAAGACGGCTGACCGGCTACGCATTTTGTTTTATTATAAAGCGCAATGCCGTTAGCCGAGGCAATTATCTCATTGTCTTCTTTCCCGTGTCGTAGATGTCCATAATAAGCTTATGCGTCTTAAGTGCCTCTTCGCCGCTTATTTCAAGCTCCTCGCGTCCGAGAAGAGCGTTGTAGAACTGACGTATTTGCTTTACATGGTGTATGCCCCAATAATCCTTGCCGCCCTTGTAGGTAAGCCTGTTCTCGTCTTGGTGCGCCGTCTCAACGGTGCCGTCGAAATAATTGATCACGGCATCGTCATATCCGAAGACAACCTTTCCCTTCTCGCAAAGCAAACGAATCTCTATGGGCTCGTCACAGCCGTAGTTGTTCATACAGTAGAAGCCGTATTTTACACCGTTCTTAAAGGTTACAAGACCTTCTGCGCTATCTTCCACATCAACAGATTGGTGACCTCTGTTTGCCATAGAACACGCCACGGTATCGACCTCGCTATCAATAACCCATCTGACAAGGTCGATGGAGTGTATGGCCTGATCTATAACCACACCTCCGCCCTCCTTGTCCCAAGTGCCCTTCCAATCGCTCGCCTGATAATAATCATCGGGACGAGACCAAGTGAGCGTGGAGCGTGCGGAAATAACCCTTCCGAGCTTTCCGCTTTCCACGGCGTGTCTCACAAGCTGCGCAGAGTTGTTGTATCTGCACTGGAAGATTACACCGAAGGTGACGCCAAGCTCTTTTGCTCGGTTAACGGCATTAAGAGCGCTTTCGTAATCTACGTCCATCGGCTTTTCCGTAAGAACGTGTAAGCCATGCTCGAAGGCATATATGGCAACCTTGCAGTGCAGATAGTGAGGCAGGCAAATATGTACCGCGTCGAGCTGCTCCTTTTCTATCATTTCTTCATAAGAGGTATAGGGCGTTATACCGTATTCCTTGGCGGCGGCATCTGCTCTGTCCTTTTTTATATCACAGCACGCCACAAGCTCGGCTTCCTCAATAGCACCTATCGATACAAAGTGCATTACTGAAATTCGTCCGCAGCCTATAACGCCTACTCTTAATTTTCTGTCGTTGTTAAGCATTTGTTTTCCTCTTGATAATGTTCGTAATTTGCGCAAGGCAAGAGACAGTCACGTATTTCGCCTTCAAATCAAAGAAGTGCGGGAAGCTTCTCGCCGTTTTCCTTTGCCGCCAGGATCTGCTCGCAAAGAATGAGGCAACGAAGAAGGTGATAAGGCCCCTTCCACATAGAGCCCTTCTGTGTATGGGAAACGGTGCCGTCACGATGGAGATATCCGTACCACTCGCCGCACTCCTTATCGGAGAAGTGTGAGAAGGAATACTCGTGAGCCTTGTCATACCACTGCTCATACTTTTCGTCCTCGGTGAGGAAATGTGCGACAAGCGTCGCTATGAGAGTTTCGTTATGTACCCACCACAGCTTCATATCATGCTCGAGCTGCTCACAAGGTCTGCCATAGAGATCGCGGAAATAATATATGCCGTCAAACTCTTTATCCCAACCTATATCCAAAGACCAATCGAGTATGTTTAAAGCCTGTTTTTGTAAAGTTTCATTGTCATTCAAGGCAGAATAATTCATCAAGAACCAAGAGTTCTCTATCGAGTGTCCGGGATTAATTGTGCGTCCAGCAGGCGTATCAAGTATAGATCCGTCGGTATATACGGTCTCAAGAACACACTTATACTCTTCCTTATAATGAAGGTTGATCATATCGGCTATAACGTCGCTTATGATCTTATCGTAATACTCATTCTTTCCGGAAGCTCTCTTGAGAGTCTGTGCGGAGCTTACCAAAACCATCGGATACGCGTTAGAGCGAAGCGAACGCACGTCGCTATCCTTGGGCGTGATCTTGAAGGGATCGGACGCGGGATCACGGTAGAGTCTGTACATAAGGTCGAAGTATTCTTCCGCAAGTGCGAGATCCTCTTTTCTGCCGCGAAGCAAATAGTATTCCGCAAAGCCGACTACAAGAAAGCTCTCGGAATAGAAATATCTTCTCTTGCGAAGCGGCTTGCCGTCTCTTGTCACTGTGAAGAACATTCTTCCGTCGGTGTCGATACAATGCTCTTTTATGAACTTCGCACCCTCATCGGCAGCCTTTGCCCACTCCTCGTTTACTCCGTACACGTTACAGAGCTTGGAAAACGTCCAAAGGCATCTGCCCTGGAACCACACGCTCTTATCGTCGTTGTAAGATTTTCCCTCACGGTCAACACTTGTGATGAAGCCGCCGTGTTCCTTGTCGATCAGGTCGGACTGCATCCAGAAGGGCAAAACGTCATTGAAGAGCGCATCCTTATAGAATTTTCTTAACTGCTTAATTTTCTCAAGTTTCATTTGATTCATCCTTTTATATGGTAAATATTATCAACAAGACGATTATATCACAACTAAAAAACAATAGCAATACTTTTATAAAAAAATATAATAATAGAACGAGCAAGAATAAAAGGAGAGAAAAGCCTTCTGTTCTTGCTCGTTTTTTAAATAATTGATGATCGACGGCGCAGCAAAGTGCAGTTTGCGTAAAGCACGTTCACAAAGAGCTGTTTTTCTCTCGCTTGGCAAGCTTCATTCTTTTGCCGCAACGTAAGCGATCAATATTTCTCGTTTTATGCCCTTTGAATTAATTTCCGTTTTCAAGCTTATCACGGTAGAGGATAACGATCTCCTTGAACTCCGCCTTGAATTCGTCACCCGACAAATCGAGATCGGAAAGCATTGTTATAAGAGCATTAAGGTCGCTCTCTGCCTTATAGCTTGAATCTCTCAAAATAAGACCGAACTCAACTACCGATGCCACGAATTTATCTGTATCCGTAAGCTCGGTGTGGTATGAGTCAACGCCAACGGTGAGTGTCAGCTCTTTTTCATCCGTCGCATTGCCGCCCGCGTTTTCGGTGGGCTTATACTTCACGGTAACGTCGGCAAGCTTATCGCCCTCGGCAAAAGCCTTGTCGGTAAGTACAATTTCATACACCACGGTTACGGTGTGACCGCTTCCAAGCTCGCCCGCATCGGTGTTAGAGTCATTGAACTCATCCTCGGTGAGAAGCTTGTTTTCGTATCCGACAAGTCTGTAAGATTCCACGTACTCGGGGTTGAAGGTTATGCCTGCTTTGACATCCTTCGCAACGGTGACGATGCTGCCGCCGATACCCTCGACAAGAGCCCTTTTCGCTTCCCTTACAGAATCTATATAGCTGTATACGCCATTGCCCTTGAGCGCGAGAGTTTCCATTTTATCGGATTGAATATTTCCTGTGCCGAAGCCGTAAACGGAGAAGTATATGCCGCTCTCTCTTTTAGCGGAGATGAGTGATTCAAGTCCTGCGTTTGTCACAGTACCTACGTTGAAGTCGCCGTCTGTGGCGAGAATTACGCGGTTGTTACCGCCCTCAATAAAGTATTCTTCAGCAAGCTGATAAGCTCTGTATATACCCTTGCTGCCCGCGGTCGAGCCACCTGCCGTAAGATCCTCGATAGCCGCAACTATCTTCTGCTTTTCATATCCGTAAGCTCCCGAAAGGGCTACCGAATCACCGCTTGCATATGTCACAATCGATACACGGTCCTCGGGGTTGAGGTTTTCTGCAAGCATTGTGAACGCCTGCTGCACCAGAGGAAGCTTGTTTTCGGAATACATAGATCCGCTGACGTCAATAAGGAAAACGAGGTTATTTCTCACGCCCGAGAACTCCACCTTTTCAGCCGCAAGACCAATGGTCATCAGCTTGGTGTCACTGTTGTAAGGCGTATCGAATACCGAGGATGTCAAGGAAAGAACGGAGCCGTCTGTCGGTGTCTGGTAATCGTAGTCGAAGTAGTTGAGCATTTCCTCGATTCTGACCGCATCCTTCGGAATGTAACGCACGTTACTTTCGTTTATAAGTCTGCGCAAATTGGGATAAGATGCTGTGTTGGCATCTATCGAGAAATAGCTGCTCGGTGTTTGTGCTGTCTTGACAAATCCGTTTTCAATGATCTCGGTGTAGCTTTCCGAGCTTTCGTAACTGTCGGGCGCTGCTGAAGCGTTGAAATTCGGAGCCATCGCCTCATGATCCGATTTTACCATTGCGGAGCAGGAGCAAACGCCGAAAATCAGCAATACTCCAAGCACAAGTGACAAAAGTTTCTTTTTCATTTCGTTTTACCTCCGTATTTTTTTCCGCTTTCGCGGTATTAAATTTCCATCATCCTATATGACAGGAAAAGTGCGAAGAAGGTTACACACTTTTTGAAAAAATCAAAAATTTTTCTTAAGATACTGCGGCGGTACGGATTTGGTCAGCCATACACTGTTTTCGGAGATGTAAAAAATGTGTCCGTCATTAATCATTTTCGCCGTGTCTACCGTATACACGACGACCTCGCCATGTCTTGAGCCAACCTTCACCGCGGTGTCGTAATCCGACGAAAGATGAACGTAAAGTCGGGATTTCGGGACAAGCCCGATGCTGTCTATCGACTCAACGTACTTTTCCGCCGTTCCGTGATAAAGAATCGACGGTGGCAAGACTTCCTTCAGCTCTACGTCAACGGGTATCGAATGGCCCTGGTTTGCTCTTATAAGCGTCTTGTCCTCGTTGAAGGAATAACGCATTTTGTCATCGCTCCTTACTATTTCCTCGAGCATATCCATAGTCAGATTCCGAGTCTTATTCACGGCAGCAATAAGCTCATCTACGTTAGCCCACCCATGCTCGTCAAGTGTTATGCCGACAGCTTCGGGCTTGTGGCGAAGTATAAAGGACAAAAATCTGCTTGTTTCGATCAGCGGCATAATATCACCTGCTTTCTGATTTTTTATTAAATAACGCGCTAAAAACATACACGCGCTTTGTAAATGTTATATTACTCTGTTGCAATTATATTTTAACAAAAACACATATGTTTGTCAAGCAAGGCGTCGGATGGCGCATTTTGAGGCTTTCCTTATGCCTAAATTTTTGTGACTTTCATTCTTTTGATGACGGAAATAACAATATCAATCCCGAGTGTTTTTACCAAAAGTCCCAAAGACGAGCCGATCAGTATCGGTATTCCGGACAAAAAGCCGCCAACACCGACAATGAGGACATCGGTAATTAAAAGCGCTCTTCCTATACGAATACCGGAAAACCTTTTTACTATCAAAGCGATAATATCTGTTCCGCCGGAGCTTGAATCCACGTAGAACATAATACCGCTTGCTATTGCGATTATAAAAGCACCTATGAAGGCAGAGATATATGGGTTGGATATAGGCGCCTGTTCAATCGGTAACAGCTTTTCAAAGAGTCCCACAAAAGCGGTGGTTAAAACCGATCCAATCAAAGTTTTTATAGCCATTTCCTTTCCAAGCACCGCAAAAGCAATTACAATCAAAGCAAAATTGATGATCATAAGGATCACACCCGGAGAAAAAGGAAGAAAATCGGTCAATATTACCGATATACCGCTCGTTCCTCCAAGCAAAAGATCATTTGGGAAAATAAAAACCACGGTACTTATCGCATATAAAACACTACCGATAAATATCATAAGGTATTCATATATCGGGTTATGTCTTTTCTCTGCGTTTAAATTCCCGCTTAATGTGTCATTCTTCATATCAGAAGCTCCTATTCTGAAAATTTCTATTTATTAATGAGAACATTATAACACACTTTTTAAATAATTTAAAGTGCAAACTCTGTATATCAAATAATTCATCTCCTTGATGAGATATGCTGTTTTTCGCTTCGCTCCTTACATCAAGTCGCAGATGAATGCACGCTAAAGCGTGATGATATACAGCCCAAAGTCTGATTATATACCAAGTCTGCGACTTGGATAAGAAAAAACCTCACCCTGTTAGGATGAGGTTTTTTCTGGTGGAAACAACTGGACTCGAACCAGTGACCCCTTGCATGTCAAGCAAGTACTCTAACCAACTGAGCTATGCTTCCGTACCTAATATTATACACACAAACGTAAGGATTGTCAAGACTTTTGAACAAATTT
>JAEIGA010017035.1_pt1 | contig 11061 bp, 7 predicted proteins | sample 9270691 | NCBI WGS metagenome assembly JAEIGA01 (sample SAMN17057246, study PRJNA624740) | gut metagenome | biome: biome; isolation source: fecal sample | host: Bos grunniens | place: China: Xizang | collected 2019 | reverse complement strand
TTCTCCTTTTTTTGCTACAATGAATTGCTGTCCTGCTTTGTTTGATTTGTTTTCTTTTTGTGGTTTTACATTATATTGTGGGATTTCTCCTGCTTTTATCTTTTTTCTTTCTTTGGCAATGAGGGTTGATGGACTTATGTATGGCTTACCTTCAAAGCATTGATTAACTTTTGAAAGTTTGCTTTTTTGTGCTTTCTTATTTGCTTTTTGTTGTGAGGATTCTACTCCAAAGTAACTTTTATCTATTCTTACAAAAGATGTTTTTATACTATAGGTTTCTAAGTCAAATATCCATTCTGGGTCAAAGCAAGCATACATTAATCTACATTCAAAGTGCAGGTGTGGGCCTGTGCTTCTTCCTGTATTGCCTCCTAATCCTATAACATCTCCTGCTTTTACCTCTTGTCCTACTTTTACATTAATTTTTGAAAGGTGACCATAAAGGGTTTCAAGGTTGTTATAGTGACGTATTACTACGCAGTTTCCATAGCCTCCGTTGTATTTTGCTAATCTTACAACTCCATCAAAGGCTGAATGGATTGGATCTCCTACTTTAAGGGCTATATCAATTCCTGAATGTGGTCTTCCCCATCTCCAACCGTATGATGAACTTTTTACTTTCTTGATTGGAAAGCAGAAGTTTTGTCCTTTGTCTGGATTGATTAGTCTTATTACTACTTCATCTGGCACGTCTTTGAATGAAAAGTTTGGTACTTTTACTCTTTCATTATACCATGTGCTTTCATAAAGGGTTGATGATGGAACTTTTGCATCAGAGGATTTATAAGTAGTTTTTACTTTGCTTTTCGCATCGTTGGTTTTACTCAAATCTAATTTTGCTTCCGTAGTGTCAATAGTTGTAGCTGTGGTTTTAAGTGTTGGTTTTATGGTATGCACATAGTAAAGTGAGTCTGCAAATCTTCTTGCTGCAGACTTTCCTCCATTCTTGCTCGGAGATTGAGCAAAAAGAAGGCCTATATTTAATAGTAATAGTGAGTATATGATTAGTGCTCTATATTTCATTTATATTTGTTTTCTTTTAGCAGAGGTTTCTATTCCTAATTGTTGTCTGTATTTTGATATTGTACGTCTTGAAAGCTCTATGCCTTCTTTTTGTAAGTGTTCCAGTATTTCTTGGTCTGTTAGAGGGTTTTCTTTGTTTTCGCTTTCTATTAGTTCGGTGATAATATTGCGTATTGTATCAGTAGAGATTTGTTCTCCTGTTTGAGTTTCTATTGATTTTGTAAATAGTTTCTTTATTTTAAAGGTTCCAAAGTGAGTTTGTATGTATTTATCGTTTGCTATTCTTGAAATGGTAGATTCTGAATAGTCTGTTAGTTTCTTTATATCTTCATATTTCATTGGTCGTAGTTGCATCACATCTCCGTCTTGAAAGTAATTTTCTTGGTATTTAACGATGTGTTGCATAAAGTTATTCAGTGTTTGTGTACGATTGTTGTATGCGTCTATGAAAAGCTGAGTTGATGTGATTTTTTCTTGAAGAAATTTTATTGTTTCTTCGTTTTGTTGATTTCTTTTCAAGTTTCCTAAAAGTGTTTTAAGGTCTTGACTTATGTTTAGTTTTTTATTGCTTTGTCTGTTTAGTTTGTATTTGATTTTACCATTATCGTTCCAAAGCAATATATCGGGTGTGATGTATTGTTCCTTTTCTAAAGTGGTGTCAATATAACCTGGTGACAGACTCAGGCCTTGTATAAGATGCAATGCAGAGTTTAGTTCTTCTTCACTGCAATTTAATCTTAAGGAAAGATGTTTTGTGTGATTGTTATAAAAGTCCTCCCAATATTGTTTTATGATTTGCTCTGATAATTGAACTATTGTGTCTTTTTGGTCTTTTCTTTGTAGTTGTAAAAGCAAACATTCTTGATGTGTTCTTGCTGCTATTCCCGCTGGTTCAAAGCTTTGTATAAGTTTAAGGACTTTTTCTACAAGCGATAGATCTAAATCCTCGTATGTATCAAAGTAAATATCGTCTATTATGGCACTTAGACTACGCGATAAATATCCTTTTTCATCTAAATTGCCTATGATGTTCTCTCCTATTTTATATTCCTTTTCGGTGATATTACTCAAGCGTAATTGATTCATTAAATCCTCTGCAAGAGTTTCTGTTGTTGGAATATTATTATTGATTTGGTCTTTGTCAAATTCGTTTGAGCTATTCCAAAGTTTTGTATAGCTACTTATTTGTGTATTATTCTCTATTTCTTCTAGGTAAGGATTGTTTTCTTTTTCCTTTTCTATGCGTTCATTCAGCTCATCAACAGACAATTCAAGCAATTCCCCACTAAGTTTTTGTAGTGGGGAGAGAGCTTGTCTTTGTATTTGTTTAAGTTTCGTCTGTGACTTTGCCACTTATCTTTTTTAGTAGTTTGCGTTTTTAGGATAACGAGGGAATGGAATAACGTCTCTGATGTTGCTCATTCCTGTTACAAATAACAATAATCTTTCGAATCCTAAACCAAATCCTGAGTGTGGTGCTGAACCAAAGCGTCTTGTGTCAAGATACCAATCCATATCTTTTGCTTCAATTCCCACTTCAGCCATTCTTTCAAGAAGCTTATCCATATTTTCTTCTCTTTGTGAACCTCCGATTATTTCTCCAATTAATGGGAAAAGAACGTCCATACCTCTTACAGTCTTTCCATCTTCGTTTTGTTTCATATAGAAAGCTTTGATTTCTTTTGGATAGTCTGTTAAGATAACTGGTGATTTAAAGTGTTTTTCAACAAGATATCTTTCGTGTTCACTTTGTAAATCAACTCCCCAATGAATAGGGAATTCAAATTTTTGTTTTGCTTGGCTTAATATATCTATTGCTTCTGTGTATGTAAGTCTTACGAAATTGTTATCTACAACAAAACGTAGTCTTTCGATAAGTTCTTTATCATACATTGATTGTAAGAATTCTAAATCGTCTTGGCAGTTGTCTAATGCATATTGTACAAGATATTTAATGAAATCTTCTGCCAAATCCATATTGTCTTCTATTTCAAAGAACGCCATTTCTGGTTCTATCATCCAAAACTCTGAAAGGTGACGTGGAGTATTTGAGTTTTCAGCTCTGAATGTTGGTCCAAAAGTATAGATTTTTCCAAGACTCATTGCTCCTAATTCTCCTTCTAATTGTCCACTAACTGTAAGTGAAGTGTGTTTTCCATAGAAGTCTTGTGTGTAATCTATCTTTCCTTCTTCATTGCGTGGAGGATTTTCCATATCAAGTGTTGTTACTTGGAACATTTCCCCTGCTCCTTCGCAGTCACTTGCAGTAATTAATGGTGAATGCCAATAAAAGAATCCTCTATCGTTGAAATATTTATGTATTGCGTACGCCATAGCATGACGAACTCTGAATACTGCAGAGAAAGTATTTGTTCTTGGACGTAGGTGTGCTATTTCTCTTAAGAACTCTAATGTGTGTCCTTTCTTTTGTAATGGGTATTTTTCTACATCTGCTTCACCATATATCTCTATTGTGTTTGCTTGAATTTCTACACTTTGTCCTTTACCCATTGATTCTACTAATAATCCTTCTACTTTTAAGCAAGCTCCTGTAGTAATTCTCTTTAGTTGGTCTTCTGTAAATTTCTCTACATCAGCAACTACTTGTATATTTTTTATTGTACTACCATCGTTTAATGCTATAAAAGCTACACTCTTATTTCCTCTCTTTGTTCTAACCCAACCTTTTACACATATTTCTTGTCCTATTGTTTCTTTGATTGAGTCTTTGAATAAGTCTATTATCTCAATTCTTCTTATCTTTTCCATTATATTTTGTTATTATTTTTTATAAATATTCATTTCCTTTTTCAACTTCAACATCAGTTACAAACTGCTTGATTCTTTGTTCTTCGCTCTTTTTGCATATCATCAAAATATCATCAGAATCAACTATTATGTAATCATCTAATCCTTGCAATATTACTAATTTATCTTTTGGAGTATTGATTAAACAATTACTAACCTCGTATGTCATTACATTCTTTCCTACAAAAGAATTTGCTGCTTCATCTTTCTCTCTTTGTTCATAAAGAGCATTCCATGTTCCTATATCACTCCAACCAAATGAGGAAGGAATAACATATACATTAGATGCTTTTTCCATAACACCATAGTCTATTGAAATAGAAGGACAAGCAGAATAAGTAACATCTATAAATCCCTCTTCTTCCTCTGTGTTATAGAATTCTTTACCTTGATCAAACAATTCGTATATTTCAGAAAGATATTCCTGCATTGCTTTTTCAATACTCTTTAAAGACCAAATAAAAATACCCGCATTCCATAAGAAATCTCCACTCTTAATGAATTGCAATGCCATTTCATATTCAGGCTTTTCAGTAAAAAGCTTTACTTTCTTTACCTCGTCTGATAGTTTTTCTCTATCTGTGTATTGTATATAACCAAAACCTGTATTAGGATAAGTAGGCTCTATTCCAAGTGTTATCAAAACATCATTGTTTTCTACCATAGAAAAACCTAATTCAATTTTGTTTATAAACTCTTCTTGATTAAGAATTAAATGGTCACTTGGTGCTACAACTACTTTTGCATTAGGATTTTTTTGTTTGATTTTTGCATTAGCATAAGCAATACATGGAGCAGTATTTCTTCTTAATGGTTCTGTAATAACACATTCAGGATCTATCATTGGGAGTTGTTCTAAAACAAGGTCTTTATAGATTCTGCTTGTTACTACATATATATTTCCTTTTGGACAAATGGTTTCAAAACGTTTAAAAGTCATTTGCAAAAGAGTTTCCCCCGTACCTAAAATATCAATGAATTGTTTAGGTCTTTTAACTCTGCTTAATGGCCAAAAACGGCTTCCTATTCCACCAGCCATTATTATACAATAATTGTTCTCGTTTATCATATATATTTATGAATAAAATAGCTTTCAGTTTATAAACTTGCAAAATTAATGATTATTTTAAGAATAGCACAATTTTTTTACTAATTTACGTTATTATAAAAAAAGATAAAATATGAAAAGATTAAAAATTTGTTTTTTGAGCCTTATTCTTGTGTTATGTGCAACATTGGACTTAAAGGCACAATATATAGATTTTACAGAAGCAGCAGAAAAGGCATTAAAATCCTCTGTCTATGTAGAATGTTTAAAAAACAAGAAATTTTCAAATTTATTTAAAAGTGAAAAAACACAGAAAAAGGTTACTTATATTGGTTCGGGTGTAATAATCAAAGAAGATGGATACATAGTAACAAATTGTCATGTTATTAAAGACTCTACAAAAGAAATAAAAGTAACACTTTATGACAATAGAAGTTTTAAAGCTCGCTTTATAGGAACTGATAAAGAGTTAGACCTTACGGTTTTAAAAATAGAGGCAGATAGTCTTACTCCTATAAAATTCGGAAATAGCAATAAAATCAAAGTTGGTGAATGGGTTTTAGCAATTGGCAATCCTTATCAAATAAAATTTACTGCAACAGCAGGTATAATTTCTGGAATATCTCGCAATATAAAGAATTTTAATCTATTAGGCGTACCTTATTTAGATTGTCTTATACAGCATGACGCTATGATAAATCCCGGAAATAGCGGTGGAGCCTTAGTAAACCTTAAAGGAGAATTGATTGGAATCAACGCAGCGATATCCTCCTCAACCGGAACCTACACAGGATATTCCTATGCAATACCTTCTAACATTGTAAAAAAAGCTGTAAATGACATAATAAAATATGGTAAGATTCAAAAAGTCAGTTTAGGAATAGTCTTTTCAAAAACAAATACACAAAAAGGCTTTTATGTAAAAGAAGTAAAAAGCAATAGCATAGCAGAAAAAGCAGAAATAAAAACGGGTGATATTATTTTAAAAATAAACGATAAAGAAACAAACACAACTAAGGAATTACGCGAGATTTTATATCAACTATCACGAGGAGAAAAAATAACTCTCTTAATAGAAAGAGAAAGGAATGTTTTAGAAAAAATAATAAATTGTTAATAAGTTAGTTATTAACTTTTCGTTTAAGGTATTGTACAATGAGGTTTTAAGTAATACTTTTGCACGTTGATATAGTCCCACTTAAAAGGAGAGAAAGATATGAGGCAGCTAAAAATTATTAAATCAATTACAAATCGTAATATTGGTTCTTTGGATAAATTCCTTCAAGACATAAGCAAAGAGGAATTAATTACACCAGAGGAAGAAGTTAGATTGGCTCAAAGAATAAAGGCTGGTGATGAATTAGCCTTAGAAAAGTTAGTTAAATCTAACCTGAGATTTGTTGTATCTGTCGCAAAACAATATCAAAATCAGGGATTAAGCCTACCAGATCTTATCAACGAAGGAAATATCGGATTAATTAAAGCTGCTCAAAAATTCGATGAAACAAGGGGATTCAAATTCATTTCTTTCGCAGTATGGTGGATAAGACAAAGCATATTGCAAGCAATCGCAGAAAAATCAAGAATGGTACGTCTTCCTTTGAATCAAGTTGGAGCCTTAAACAAAATAAAAAAATCAGCTTCCTTGCTTGAACAACAATTGGAAAGAACGCCTTCAGATGATGAACTTGCAGAGTTTATGGACTTAAACTTTGAAAAAGTAAAAGAAACAATGCACATTGGATACAAGCCAATCTCTATGGATGCACCTTTGCTTCAAGATGAAGATTTGAATATGATAGATGTTTATGTTGAAGAAGATGCAAAGAGTACAGATGATGCAATGATGCAAGAAAGTCTTTCAACAGAAATAGAAGGTCTTTTATCAGAACTTAACGAAAGAGAAAGAAGTATCATATATCAATTCTTTGGAATAGGAATGGCACATGGCATGACATTAGAGGAAATCGCCATTGCACAAAACCTAACACGCGAAAGAGTAAGACAAATAAAAGAAAGAGCATTAAAGAGAATTAGAAATAGCGAAAATTGTAAAAAACTCGCTACATATTTAAACGGATAAACTAATTAACTTTTTCATAATGATTTTTAGAGTTCTGCACGATAACCGAGCAGGACTCTTTTTTATTTAACTCTCTTTTACGAGTTTCAAAATATCTTCGCCGTATTTCTCTATTTTTTTGGTGCCTAAGCCTTTGATGTTTTCTAAATCGGTTGTGATTTTTGGACGATTTATCACTATGTCCTGCAATACTGTGTTGGAGAATATGCAAAAGGCTGGTAGTTTTTCAATGTCTGCTTGGGTTTTTCTCCACGTTTTTAGGCTTTGATATAAGTCGTCTAATTCTAACTCTTTGTTTTTTGAAATTATTTCTTTGTTTTTTGGGGATTTTTCTTCGTTTTTTTCCGATTTTTCTTTGTTTTTTCTCGGCGATTCAATGTATTGTTTATAGGACTTTAATTCTAACTTTTCTCCTTCGGCAAATAGTCGGTATTTCAAAGAAAGAAATCGTTTGAAATCAAATTCTTCTCTATTCAAATAGGCGAATAGTCTTTGTTTGATTTCAACCTCTATCATCAAGGCTTTTAATATTTCCTCTATTTCTTCTTGTCCTTCATTTTCTTCTACGTCTAATTTTGACAGGAAATGAACTAATGAAAATATGACTTGCATTTTATCGGAAAAATAAGCGGAGGCTTTTACTGCTCTTTCGTATAGTTGTTTTGTTTCATAGCTTGATAGCAGGTATTCTATCATTCTGTCTAATTGGGTTTGAAATCGCTCTGCTACAAGGATTATGTCTAAAAGTATTTCTTCGTAATAGCCTTTTATATTTAGGAACTTATCTCCTATTTCGTGTTTTAGGTATGTTTCACAGAGTTCATAGAGTTTTGCATTATAGCCTTTGATTTGTTGAAAGTGGAATATTTCTTTAAGATTTTGTGCATAGTAAAGGAAGTTATCTGCTTTGAAACTTTCTTCTGTTGGTTTGTTGTTTTGTTGTTCTATATTGTAATCATCTACTACTATGTCTGTTATTACGGAACTTGGTTTGAATTTATTGGATAGTTGTAGGCCTTCAAGGGTTCTGCATCTGCTTAATGCAACGTAGAATTGTCCGTGTGCAAAGCTTTTTTCTGCATCTATTATTGCTTTATCAAAGGTAAGGCCTTGGCTTTTGTGAATGGTTATTGCCCAAGCGAGTTTTATTGGATATTGTGTGAATGTTCCGATTACTTCTTGTGTGATTGCTTTTGTTGTTTTGTTTAGTTCATAACGGCATCTCTCCCATGTGTATTTGCTGACTTCTATTATTTCGCCGTCTTCTTCTTTTTCTACTACGATTTTGTTTTCGGCTATTTCTATGATTTTGCCTATTGTTCCGTTGTAATAGCGTCTTGGTGTGGAGTCATAGTCGTTTTTTAGAAACATTACTTGTGCTCCTTCTTTGAGTTCTAAGGTTTCTGCATTGGGATATAGTTTTTCGTCAAATTCTCCTTCAACTATTGCTTCAAAGGTGTATGATTTTTTCTTGATTAGCAGTAGTTTTTCTTCGTTTATCTCATTTGCTTGATTGTTGTGTGAGCAGAGTATTATATAGCCTTTATTTTTTTGTGAATATACGTTAGGGACATATCTTGTATTGAGTTGAGAAATTACTTCTGTTGTGATGCGATTTTCTCGTATGTGATTGAGAATGTTTAGAAATTTCTTGTCGGTTTGGCGATATACGTGTTCTAATGTGATTGTTAGATAGCGCGATTGTTGTAAGACTGCTGATGAAAAGAAGTATGGTGTTTGGTAATATTGCTTTAAGAAATTCCATTCTTCCTCTTGTGCAACGGGTGGTAGCTGACTTAAATCGCCAATCATTAATATTTGAACGCCTCCAAAGGGTTGGTGTTTTTGACTTGGTCTTAGCTTTCGTAGGATTACGTCTATTTGGTCTAAAACATCTGCTCTTACCATAGAGATTTCATCAATCACTATGAGTTCAAGGCTTTTAATTAAATTGACTTTGGGGGTTCTATATTTTTTTCTTTCAATAGTGTAACCTGGAATATAAGGTGAGAATCCAAGTTGAAAGAAGGAGTGAATAGTCACTCCTTCACAATTTAGTGCCGCAATACCTGTTGGAGCAAGTACTACATATCGTTTTTGCAAACTGTCTTTTAAACTTTTTAGAAAAGTAGTTTTTCCTGTACCTGCTTTGCCTGTTAGAAATATATTGATGTTTGTTTGTTCTATATATTTCTTCGCAAACTCCAACTGAGGGTTTATTTTCATAAACCGACTATTTTCTTGCTATAACTCTTTTAGCTGCTTCAACTATATTTTGAGCTTTCAATCCGTATTTTTCCATTAAGGCATCTGGTGTTCCACTTTCTCCAAATGAATCATCAATTCCTATAAATTCCATTGGTTTTGGATTGTTTCTTACAAGTAATTGTGCTAAGCTTTCGTTTAATCCACCGTTGTATTGGTGTTCTTCGCAACCTACAAGACAATTAGTTTTTGCAACTGATTTCAATATTGCTTCGTTGTCAAGTGGTTTTATTGTGTGAATATCTATAACTTCTGCACTTATTCCTTCTTCTTCTAATATTTTTGCTGCTTGTAATGCTTCCCAAACCAAGTGTCCTGTTGCAACAAGTGTTACATCTGTTCCTTCATTAAGCACAAGAGCTTTTCCTATTTCAAAAGGCATGTCTTCTGGAATAAATACTGGAACTTTTGGTCTTCCATAACGAATATAAACAGGGCCATCGTACTCAGCAGCTGCTATTGTTGCTGCTTTTGTTTGGTTATGGTCGCAAGGATTTAGAACAACCATATTAGGCAACATTTTCATCATTCCTATATCTTCAAGGATTTGATGTGTTGCTCCGTCCTCTCCTAATGTTATACCTGCGTGAGAACCTGCTATTTTAACGTTTGTGTTTGAATAAGCAACTGCTTGACGTATTTGGTCGTAAACTCGTCCTGTTGCAAAGGCTGCAAAACTACTTGCAAAGGCTACTTTTCCGCTTAAAGCCAAACCTGCTGCTATTCCTATCATATTTGATTCTGCTATTCCGCATTCTATCATTCTTTCAGGAAAGGCTTCTTGAAATAAATCCATTCTTACAGAACCTATAAGGTCTGCACATAATGCTACAACGTTTTCATTTCTTTTTCCAGCTTCTAAAAGACCTTCGCCAAAGCCTGAACGTGTGTCTTTACTGCCTAATTGAGGATATTCTTTCATTATCTTATGTTTTATTTTGCTAAATTTATTGTTGTGGTTTTATTCGATTCTATCTTAAATTCTTTAATTTGTGTTTTTGAGGTTTTGTTTGCGTTTTTATCTCTCAAAACTACCATGTATTGTCCTGGTAAAAGCTCTATGTTTTCTACGGGTAAGGCTTCTTCAAGATTGCAAACCCATTTTGTTTCTTCGCTATCTTTCACAAAGATACTTCCTATTGTTTGAGTTTTTCCTTTTGTTAAAGACAATGTGCCTGATACTGGTATTTCTATTGTAGTTGTTGAGGACTGCCCTACTTCTACGTTTTCTATTTTTAGCTTTGGTAGTGTCAATATTTCCAAATCATATTTCCCTACAAGGTATTTTTCTATCTTATCCAAGGCTTGAATATTAACAGTTTCTGTTTTTCCGCTTTCTCTAACGATAGCAAAAATATCTCCTGTCTTGTTTTTAGATTTGTCTGTTAGCTTAATCATCATATTACCTTGTGGTGCCTTGATAGGAATTATTGTATGGCGGCCAACTTTTAGCTGTACGTTTTCTTCTTTTACAGGTGGTAGTGTGTGAATTACTATATCGTAGTTGATTAAAGGGTCTAATATCAATGTGTCTGAAAGTCCTTTGGAATTGAAAGTGTGCATAAATGTGTAGCGAAGTTGTTTGCTTTGTGCATCATAAAAAGTCATTGGAACGTTTGTTTCACTTGGCTCCATGTTTGAGTCTAAAAGATTTACTTGCGAGGTAGTATTGTTTAATACTTGTGCTACTATATTGTTCAATGCTTTTGAAAATTCTATTTCATTGGTTACTTCAAAATAGCTTCCTGCACATTCAAATTCTTCTTTTAAGCCCTTGCCTATACCTATTATGAAAGGTTTTAAGAATGCTCCTTTTTTTTGTAATTGTTTTGAT
>JAEIGA010017034.1_pt1 | contig 11062 bp, 9 predicted proteins | sample 9270691 | NCBI WGS metagenome assembly JAEIGA01 (sample SAMN17057246, study PRJNA624740) | gut metagenome | biome: biome; isolation source: fecal sample | host: Bos grunniens | place: China: Xizang | collected 2019 | reverse complement strand
GGATTCGCTGGTTTTGCGTCAATGAAATGATATTCGTCACCGCTCTTGACCATTGAACCGTCTTTGCCGACCTTGACTACTGCGATTGCACAATGCTTGGCAATCTCGTCAAGTGCCTCGCGAGGCTCAAGATTAGTGAAGGCCTTAGCTTCGGTCTCATTTGCAAACACGATATCAACGTAATTCTCGACGATGTCGTGAAGGAATGCATAGTTCGACTCAACAACGTTGTACGATGCCATGTCAATTGAAATGATGCATCCTGCAGCTTTTGCGAGCTCCACAGCGCGGCGTATAGTTGCTTGATTCTGAACAAGATATCCCTCGATGTGGAAATAGTCATATCCTTTGAACCACTCTGGATCAAGATCCTCTGGAACGAGCTCGAGTGCAGCTCCAAGATATACGGCGAATGTTCTTTCTGCATTAGGAGCAGTGATGAAAACCATTGCTCTTCCTGAAGAGTTCACTCCTTTAAGGAGAATAGAACGGATACCATACTGTGCCTGGTCACTTTTGAAAAGGTGTCCAAGATCGTCGTCTCCAACCTTGCCAATGAAGGCTGATTCCATTCCGAAGATTGCAGTGCCTGTGATGGCATTTGCTGCAGATCCGCCTGCTACCAACTGAACTCCCATTGGCTTGAGAGTCTTCCAGATCTTATCTCCGGTTTCCATATCCACGTGCTGCATACTGCCCTTTGGAAGATGGAATTCCTTTAGGAATTTATCATCCGGAAGTATTGCAAGTATATCAGTAAGTGCATTACCTATTCCTAATATTGACGCCATTTGTCGTATCTTTTAGTTTGAACACGGCAAAGTTAGTAAAATTTGCGTAGATTTGTCTTTGATAAACTAAACTCAGACAATCTATATGAAAACAACAACTTTGCTTATTGCAACAATGAGCGTTTTGTTTGCATTTGGAGCATGTACAAAGCCAGGTGTTGAAGATGATAGTAATATTTTACCTCCAACCACACAGGAAAAAGAAGAGGAGGAAACTCCAGAGGAACTTCGTGAGCCTGTATTGGAGTCATTCTCCACATCTTTTGGTAATAAGGCGGTGTCTGGCGAAAGATTGATTCTGACCGGTCAGAATTTTGATCCGAAAAAAGAGGGAAATGTATTGCTGTTTGATGATCTTACATGTACGGATATCATTGAAGCAGAGGAAACAAAGCTCGTTGCAATAATTCCAGATAATCTTACAAAAGAGACCGTGCAATTAAGAGTTGCCACCCAGGGAGGAACTTCTGAAGCCATGCCTCTTCAAGTGGACTTGAGAAGATGTGACTCTGTGACCGTATTCAAAGGTGCAAAGGTTGAGGAACTTCGTTCAGGAGTAAAATGGACCAGTACAATAACTGTGTGGAAGGGCGAACCTAGATCAATTAATATTGTAAGTATTCCGAAATCAGAGTTTAAGAACCTACACTTTACCTATCCTTCGGGAAAGGTTAAAACGAGTGCACAATGCATGGAAGTAGATGCTCTGGTGGGTATTAATGGCCAGTATTTTGACAATAGTTCAGGTGGTACTGGTCTCGCACGTGATTTTCTGAAGATTGATGGAGTGGTGGTGACAGAGGGAGCTAATAACCGTGGAGATACATATGCTAGTGGAGCATTTGTCTTCTCGGAGAATATGGCAGACATTAAAAAGGTAGCCAAGAACGAAGGAGCTAGAAAACTTACGGATCCCAATATAATGGTTTGTGGTCCGCATCTGATAGATAATGGTACATATCGCTCATTGGATCAGTCTACAACGCATAATACAGATACTCACCCTCGTACTGCTGTGGCAGTTACATATGATGACTGTGTTCTGCTTGTTACAATAGATGGAAGATTCCCTGGTCAAGCTGTCGGAATGCCAACTACTCTTATGCAGGAATTCTTCACTCTTCTTGGAGCCAAATCTGCTCTTAATCTTGATGGTGGCGGGTCGACAACAATGTACATCAAGGGGCGTGGTGTTGTGAACCATGCTTGTGACGGCAAGAATTGGAATAACCCTACTGAGCGCGCCGTTAATTCAATAATTTATCTTAAATAATGAAAGACACACTTAAAAAAGTCATAAAATATACCCTGTCTGTCGTATTGGCTGTAGCCCTCTTGTGGGTGTCATTCCGCGAGGTTGAATGGAATGACTTTATAGCAGGAGTCAAGGAATGCCGTTGGATATGGGTGGTGTTATCAATGTTTGCCGGAGCCTTTGCTTTCTGGCTTCGTGCTATCCGTTGGCGTCAGCTGCTGTTGCCTTTGGATGACAGCATTTCCCGTGTAACAGCTTTTAACGGTATCAACATAGGAAACATATCAAACTTCTTATTCCCTCGAATCGGCGAATTTGTTCGTTGTGGTGTCATTACCCGTCACTCAAAGCAGAAAGCTACTTATGAGAAAGTTCTTGGTACAGTGGTGTTGGAACGAGGTTGGGAACTGCTTGTGATGCTCATGCTTCTAGCTGTTGTCCTGGTCTTTGGCTTTGACAGATTTGGAAGTTTCTTTGTAGAGCGCATCTGGGAACCAATGACTCAGAAATTCGATACGAATCTTTGGTGGATGCTCTTGGTGTTATGTGTTCTAGGAGTTGGAGCGTTGGCGATTTTCTGGCGTCTGCGTAATGCAAATGGCTTTTGTGGGAAGATCTGGGGCATATTCAAGGGTATAGGACAAGGCTTCTCCACTTGCTTCAAGATGGAACGCAAATGGCTCTTCCTTGCATATACCGCCTTTATCTGGATGACATATTGGTTTATGGCATATGCCATTGTCAAGGCTGCTCCTTTTCTTGATGACCTGGATCTGATTGACGCCCTTTTCCTTTCACTTGTTGGCGGACTTGGCTTTGCTGTCCCTGTCCCTGGAGGAATCGGTGCCTTCCACTTTATTATCAGCATGACTCTTTCTGTGATGTATGGTGTTCCTGTTGAATTGGGTGTAGTCTATGCAACTCTTTCTCACACATCTCAGGCTATCACACAGATAGTATTCGGCTTGATTTCATATGCCCAGGAGGCAATCAAGAAGTAGTTATGCAGGTTATTATAGGGTTTTTCATAATTCTGGCCCATCTTGTCGCCGGTAATCTTCTTTCCAGCCTGATAGGTGGGTTTATTCCGGGAAGCGTCATAGGCATGGTCCTTATGTTCGTTTCTCTTGTTACCGGTATTGTGAAAGATCATCAGATCAGAACAGTAGCTACATTCCTCACAGATAATATGACTATGTTCTTCCTCCCTGCATTCATGGGTATTATGGATCTTTGGGGAATCATCAGGATGAATATTGTGGCTTGGGTGGTTGTTGTGGTCGTTTCAACTCTCATGGTGCTTCTATCTACTGCATTTGCGCAGGATGGTATCGAGAGCCTTTTGTCAAAATTCAGAGATAAGAAGTAATGATGGAGCAGATAATAAATATGCCGTTCATGCTTCTTCTTACTGTGGGAGCGTATCTTCTTGGAGTCTGGGTAAAGAAGAAGTCAGGCCTCGCCCTGCTACATCCTTTCCTTATTAGTATTCCGGTAATCATCACTGTTCTTACTGTGCTGGATATTCCTTGTAAGACCTATATCGAGCACAATAAGCTGATCGATTTTCTTCTGGGACCATGTGTAGTGTCCCTCGGCCTTCTACTCTATGATAACAGGCAGATTGTGGCGAAGAATTTCATCGGCATAATGACCTCAGTAGTTGTCGGAAGTCTTGTAGGTATCGTGAGCGTTGTACTTCTTGTGAAGGTCTTCGGTCTGAATGATATATTCCTGCTCTCTCTTGAGCCAAAGTCAGTTACAACTCCGATAGCGATGAGCATATCTGAGTCGATTGGCGGAAACGTGTCATTGACAGCGGTATCGGTCGTCCTCTGTGGTTTTGTGGGTGCGGTTTTCGGCCCTCTTTGCATCAAAATAGCAAAAATAAAGTCCCCTGTTTCCAAGGGACTTTCTATGGGTTGTGCTTCGCATGGATTGGGAACGGCGCGTGCTATCGAGATGGGTGCTGCAGAGGGTGCTGTGAGCGGTCTTGCAATCGCTTTGATGGGCCTTGCTACAGCTGTCATCATTCCGCTGTTCAATCTTGTGCTTCTGCACCTTATTTCATAGTCAATTCTACTGGGCAGTGATCTGAACCGAAGATTTCTGTGTGGATCTTTGCGTCCACTAGTCTGTCGCGAAGGTCTTCGCTTGTCACAAAATAGTCAATACGCCAGCCGATATTCTTCTGACGTGCCTGGAAGCGATATGACCACCATGAATAAATATCTGTCTGATCAGGATAGAAATGTCTGAATGTGTCAATGAATCCTGCATCAAGAAGATTGCCGAACTGTCCGCGCTCCTGGTCTGTAAATCCAGGATTCATCCTGTTGGTCTTAGGATTTTTCAAGTCAATCTCCTTATGAGCGACATTGAGGTCACCACAGACTACAACCCCTTTTGATGTAGAGGCAAGACCGCATAAGTATGCCCTGAAATCATCCTCCCATTTCATTCTATAGTCCAATCTCTTCAGTCCATCCTGTGCATTGGGAACATATACGCAAACAAGGTAGAAATCTTCCATCTCCAAGGTAATCACACGACCCTCATGATCGTGTTCGTCAATGCCAATACCGTATGATACTGAAAGCGGCTCATGCTTAGTGAATATTGCAGTTCCAGAATAACCTTTCTTGTCTGCGTAATTCCAGAATGACTTGTATCCTAAAAAATCCAGGTCAATCTGTCCTGCCTGCAACTTTGTTTCCTGTAAACAGAAAAAGTCCGCGTCCATCTCTGTAAAGATGTCAGCGAATCCTTTTCCACATATGGCTCTGAGGCCATTTACATTCCAAGATATGAATTTGTACATAAGATCCTTTTTAGCTTCAGTTGCTAAGATACATCTTTCAATGCACACCTGCAATACTATCCCTAGATAGATCCCGCGCAAAATTACTGCAAAAGTGCCCGCGATACCCCAGATAAAGAAGGGGTTGCGGGCACTTTCATTATGATTTTGCTCGGAATCCCTCCTGTAAAAGGATTAAAAAAATCTTTCGTTATTAAAAAAGAGAAAAATCTGATGAATCTTTTTTTGCATTTGGTGATGATGTGGATTTTTATCTGGAGATTTGAAGTCCTGTGGCAGAGCTCTGCTGAATGGTAACAAAACGGTAATAAACAAAAGGAGAAGATTATGGGAAGAAGTTATTATCACGTAAGTAGTCATGGACTAGAGAGAAATGACATTTTTAAGAGTAAGGAGGATTTTATTCAAGGAATGAATGATGTCGCAATGTGCGTACTTGGGTATGATGTCATGATTTTAGCATTTTGTCTGATGAGTAACCATTTCCATTTTGTGTTAATGGGAACCTTTGAAGAATGCCGTCTGTTTGCTGAGGAATATAAACGGAGATCTGCAATAAGGATGAGATCAAGGAATGGGGACGTTCAAGGATTGCGAAAAGTACAGATTCAATTAGATGAACTGGATACTCTGAATTATCTGGAAAATGCTATAGCTTATGTGTTACGTAATTCCCTAGCTGCTGGTATTCCTTTGATGCCATATCACTATCCGTGGTCTTCTGCATCGCTTTATTTTCAAAGTGGACAGTCCCAAACTGGAGAACGATTGTGCGATATGAGCGAGCGAAAAAGGTTTCGAATTCTTAAGACGCGTATTACGGTTCCAGATACTTACGCAGTAAATGCAGATGGTATGATACTGCCATCGTGCTATGTGGATGTAAGTGCGGTTGAGAATTTGTTTAGGTCGCCGGCTAGACTACTATATATGCTGTCTAAAAAGGTGGAGAATGAGGTAGAGTTGCAGTTAGGTGTTGCTGATCATGTGACGATGACAGATCAGGAAATCATGACTCAGATCCCGAATCTGATTAAGAACGAATTTGGAAGAGATAACATGGAACAACTTACCATGGAGCAACGTATTAAACTATGCCTGTTGTTGAAACGAAACTATAGAGCGAATGTGAAACAGATAGCCCGTCTTACCAGATTGAGTACAGAAGTTGTCTGCAAGGTGGTTTAAGTAGATAGATCCCGCGCAAAATTACGGCAAAAGTGCCCGCGATACCCCAGATAAAGAAGGGATTGCGGGCACTTTCATTATGATTTTGCTCGGAATCTAAACGATTTCCTTACCAAATGGGGTAAGTGCTAGAAGGGCCATCTTGAAATTCTGGATTCCAAACGGGATGCCGATGATCGTGATGCAGAATGTGATGCCAAGTACTACGTGCGCAAGGGCAATCTCAATTCCTCCAAAAATGATCCAGATGATGTTCATAAGAATTGAGAGGCAGCCTCCGTCATTTGTACCAGGTACTACCTGACGTCCAAATGGGCAGAGAGCGAAGCCGGCAATCTTTAAAAGCTGGACTCCGAACGGTATTCCGATGATGGAGATGCAGAATACTAAACCTATGACAGCATAATACAGACTGACGAAAAGTCCGCCTAAGATGATCCAAAGAAGGTTTCCTAAAAAGTTCATAGTCTTGTTATTCCAGTGTCCACTCAGTACCGTCCTTGGTGTCCTTGATCAGGATTCCAAGAGCTTTCAAATCGTCGCGGATTTTGTCAGATGTAGCCCAATCCTTAGCTGCCTTAGCTGCCTTGCGCTGCTCGAGAACCATGTTTACAAGTCCATCGATTGTCTGAACAGCCTTACCGCCTTCACTCTCCTCATCACGAAGACCGAGAACACCGAATACGATGTTGTCGAAGAGGTCGATAAGGGCCTTGTAATCAGATGCATCAAGTGCGAGTTTTTTGTCCTTTGCAGTGTTGATGATACGGACTGCGTCGAAGATGTGTGAAAGAGCGATAGGAGTGTTGAGGTCGTCGCAAAGTGCCTCGTAAACCTTCACGATAAGTTCTCTGACCTCAGCATTTGTAGCTGTAATCTGATCTGGAGCAACTGCAGAAACGAACTCGCCGTATGCAAGTGCAGGTGCTGATTGTACACCAGCAGCTCCTGCCAATGTGCGAAGATCTTTGGCAGCCTGAAGAACTCTCTTAAGACCCTTCTCTGCAGCCTGAAGTGCTTCATTGCTGAAGTCCAAAGTTCCGCGATAATGAGCCTGAAGAATGAAGAAACGTACGGTCATAGGACTGTACGCCTGCTCAAGCTTGGCGTGGTTACCGGAGAATAACTCAGGTAGTGTGATGAAGTTGCCAAGCGACTTTCCCATCTTCTTTCCTTCGATGGTAATCATATTGTTGTGCATCCAATATCTGACTCCGCCGCAACCGCGTGAAGCTGTATTCTGTGCAATCTCACACTCATGATGTGGGAAAAGAAGGTCCATTCCACCGCCGTGGATATCGAACTCCTTACCAAGATATTTCTCACTCATAGCCGAGCACTCAAGGTGCCATCCTGGGAAGCCGTCGCTCCAAGGTGAAGGCCAACGCATAATGTGCTCAGGAGAAGCTTTTTTCCAAAGCGCGAAGTCATAAGACGCTCTCTTATCCTGCTGACCATCAAGCTCTCGAGTTCCCTCTTTAACCTCGTCAAGTGTACGGCCGGAAAGAATACCATACTTATGGTCTGCGTCATATTTCAATACGTCGAAATAAATTGAACCGTTGCTCTCATAAGCGTAGCCTGCATCAAGGATCTTCTTGACAAGATCGATCTGCTCAATGATGTGGCCGGAAGCGCGTGGCTCAATAGAAGGCGGAGCTACGTTGAGCATACGCATTGCCTCGTGATATGCGAGAGTACATCTCTGTACTACCTCCATAGGCTCAAGCTGCTCAAGACGAGCTTTCTTTGCAATCTTGTCCTCTCCCTCGTCTGCATCGTGCTCAAGGTGTCCTACATCTGTGATGTTGCGCACATATCTTACCTTGTAGCCAAGGTGCTTGAGGAATTTGACAAATACGTCATATGTTACTCCAGGACGTGCATGTCCCAAATGTGCATCGCCGTAAACTGTTGGTCCACAAACATATAGTCCTACGTGTCCCTCGTTGATCGGCTTGAAAATTTCTTTCTTTCTAGAAAGCGAATTGGTTATATATAAATCTCTCATGGTCTATATTTTACAGAACCCACAAAGTTAGCAATAAATTTAGAAGTCGCAAACTGTTCTCGCGCGTTGCGCGTGTGAGAAATTTTCTTATCTTTGCGTCCGTAAAAATTTAAAGTATGAAAGTAGCTATCATTATGGGTTCGACCAGCGACCTTGATATCATGTCGCAGGCGATCAATGTCCTCGAGGGATTCGGGGTGGAAGTTGTTAAAAGAGTAATCAGCGCGCACAGAACACCGGATTTGATGTGTGAGTTTGCAAAGACTGCAAAGGACAACGGAATCGGTGTCATCATCGCAGGAGCAGGTGGAGCCGCTCATGTTGCAGGTGTTGTTGCTGGTATGACTACAGTTCCGGTTATCGGAGTTCCGATTCAGACCAAAGCCCTTGGTGGAATGGATTCTCTCCTTTCTATCGTGCAGATGCCGGCTGGAATCCCAGTAGCTACAATGGCAATCAATGGTGCAAAGAATGCAGGTCTTTTTGCCGCACAGATTCTTGCCCTCACAGATGCAGACCTTTCTGCTAAGCTTGATGCTTTCAGAAAGGAGCAGACACAGAAAGTTCTAGACGCAACTATCTAAGAAATATGAGCAACTATCGCATTTACGTAGAAAAGTATCCTGAATTTCAGGTTGAGGCACGCAGCCTTCTGAGCGAGTTGAATGAAAACCTTCAGCTCGAGCTTGGAGCGCTGCGTCTGCTTAATGTTTACGACCTCTTCGGTTTTTCTGAGGAGCTTCTTGAGAAGAGCCGTTACAATGTTTTTGGTGAGATCGTAACTGACAGTGTGACAAATGAGTGTGACCTTACAGGCACAAAATATATCGCTGTTGAGTGTCTTCCGGGCCAGTTTGATCAGCGTGCAGCTTCCGCCGTGGATTGTGTACGCCTTATCGATCCTTCTGCCCAGGTGAACATCAAGAGCTCTAAACTCATCATTCTCCCTGAGGAGACTTCGGATGAGGATATCGCGAAGATCAAGAAGTACTATATCAACGCAGTAGAGTCTCGTGAGAAGGATCTTTCGAAACTTACAGAAATGGAGCAGCCTAAGGTGGCTCCTGTTCCTGTGCTTGAGGGACTCACAGCTCTCGCAGAAGAGGAACTCGCTCCATACTGCAAGAAGATGGGTCTTGCAATGAACGCAGACGACCTTCGTGAGGTAGTGAACTACTTCAAGGCTGAGGGACGTGACCCTTCTGAGACAGAGCTTCGCATCCTTGATACATATTGGAGTGACCACTGCCGTCACACAACTTTCACTACAGAGCTTGAGGATATCGATGTTGAGGAGTCATTCCTTAAGGAGGAAATTGATGGTACTCTCAATCTTTACATGAAGATCCGTAAGGAACTCGGTCGCGAGAACAAGGGTTTGAATCTTATGGATATGGCTTGCATCGGTGCTCGCTATCTTAAGAGCAAGGGTCTTCTCGATGATATGGAGGTCAGCGAGGAGAACAATGCATGTAGTATTTATGTGGATGTGGACATTATTGACGATGAAGGTGAGATGGCTACTGAGAAGTGGCTTCTTCAGTTCAAGAATGAGACTCACAACCACCCGACAGAAATCGAACCGTTCGGAGGCGCAGCTACTTGTCTTGGTGGTGCCATCCGTGACCCACTCTCTGGTCGTGCATATGTTTACCAGGCTATGCGTGTGACAGGAGCAGGTGATATCTATCTTCCTGTTGCTGAGACAATGGCAGGTAAACTTCCGCAGAGCATCATCTCTCGTAAGGCAGCTCACGGTTACTCTAGCTACGGTAACCAGATTGGTCTTGCAACAACTCATGTTCGTGAGATCTATCACGAGGGTTATGTCGCTAAGCGTCTTGAGGTAGGTGCTGTGGTAGGAGCAGTAAAGGCTGACAGCGTTCGTCGTGAGAGCCCTGCTCCAGGAGATGTTGTCCTCCTTCTCGGTGGCCGTACAGGTCGTGATGGTGTAGGTGGAGCAACTGGTTCATCAAAAGAACACACTGAGGAGTCTCTCGAGACTTGTGGTAGTGAGGTTCAGAAGGGTAATGCTCCAGAGGAGAGAAAGCTTCAGAGACTTTTCCGTCGTCCGGAGGTTACAAAACTTATCAAGAAATCTAACGACTTCGGTGCCGGTGGTGTCAGCGTGGCAATCGGTGAGCTTACTGAAGGACTTGATATTTATCTTGACAGAGTTCCTGTCAAATATAATGGTCTTAACTCTACTGAACTTGCAATCAGTGAGTCACAGGAGCGTATGTCTATCGTTATCGAGGCTAAGGATAAGGAGCAGATGATGGCTTACTGTGCGAGTGAGAACGTTGAGGTTACTTATGTTGCCGATGTTACAGACAGAAAGCGTATGCGTATGTTCTACGGCGATAAGGTAATCGTAGACCTTTCACGCGAATTCATCGACAGCGCAGGAGCTAAGCACTATGCAAAGGCTACAGTTGGCGCAGTTGAGCAGAAGAATCCGTTCGAGCGTGACATCAAGGGTGATACTCTCAAGGATAAGATCTGCTATAATCTCCAGGATCCGAACGTTACTTCACAGAAGGGTCTTATCGAGATGTTCGACTCTACAATCGGTCGTTCGACAGTGCTTATGCCATTCGGCGGTATGCTTCAGACTACAGAGACTCAGGTTTCAGTTCAGAAGCTTCCTACAGATGGCTACACTGATACTTCTTCAATCATGGCCTTTGGTTACAACCCATTCATCGCAAGCTGGAGCCCATATCATGGAGCAGCTTATGCAGTTGTTGAGGCTTGTGCAAAGGTTGTTGCTGCCGGTGCATCTTATGAGAATATGCGTTTCTCATACCAGGAGTACTTTGAGCGCATGACAGATCGTAAGTCTTGGGGTAAGCCACTTTCGGCACTCCTCGGAGCCCTCAAGATGCAGGTTGAGTTCGGCCTCCCTTCAATCGGAGGTAAGGACTCTATGAGCGGAACATTTGAAAACATCAACGTACCTCCAATGCTCATGGCGTTCGGAATCACTACAGTGG
>JAEIGA010017033.1_pt1 | contig 11062 bp, 8 predicted proteins | sample 9270691 | NCBI WGS metagenome assembly JAEIGA01 (sample SAMN17057246, study PRJNA624740) | gut metagenome | biome: biome; isolation source: fecal sample | host: Bos grunniens | place: China: Xizang | collected 2019 | reverse complement strand
CGATGAAGAAAAAGGGCTTTACTTCGGCCCAGTCCCTGCATCTGAAAGGGGCTTATACTTTGGTGATGGTGGCTTCCGTGGAATCGGTGCAGGAAGTGCTTTCTGTGTTTGGCGATTTTTCGGGGCGTCTTCCCAAAGATGCGTGGGTATTGCTCAACGACCTTCGCTAATTTTAGATTTTATAAAGGATGGCTTCTTTTAAGAAATATCTGTTGCTCTTGTGCGTGTTGGCTGGACAAAGTGTGTTTGCCCAGTATAGGACAGATGTTTCTTTGGAGCAACTCTACGATTCTCCCCAGGTCACAAGTCTAAAATCTTATGTGTCAGATATTTGTAATCCTGAAAACAAAGGACGAAAAGCGGGGAGTGAGGGCGAGAAAAAGGTGGCGTATTATCTCTATGACGCTTTTGAAAAGGCCGGCGTAGATTTGTTGTATGGCCGTGAGGGAGATTTGTTCGGTATTCAGTCGGAGGGCGACACCTTGCTTTCCCGTAATGTGGCAGCCTTTATCCCCGGTTCGGATGAACAACTTCGCCATCGTTATATAGTGATTGCGGCCAGAATGGATAATTTGGGCAGTTATACCATGCAGGTAGATGGGAAAGCCCAAGAAGTAATTTATCCCGGAGCCAATGGAAACGCTTCCGGATTGGCTTCTTTGCTGGCGTTGGCAAAACATATTTCCGACACGCGTATTGATTTTAGAAAAAGCATTCTTTTTGTGGCATTTGGCGCATCGTGCGAATCCTTTGCCGGTTCCTGGTATTTCCTCAATCGCAGTTTCCCTTCTGTGAAGGATATCGATCTCATGATCAATCTTGATATGCTGGGCCTGGGGAGTAAAGGTTTTTATGCCTACACCGCCTCCAATAGAGATTTGAATAAGGCTTTGGAAGCGACTTCGCGTGATTTGCAGCCCGTAAAACCCACCTTGGTTGCCCAAGAGGATTATCCTTCCGACCATAGGGCTTTTTATGCCGCAGAGATTCCTTCCGTATGGTTTCATAGTGGAAGATATTCTCAACATAACACTCCTCGAGACACGCCGGACATTCTCGATTGGGAGCAGATGGAACTTCAGTTGGAGTACATTTATAATTTTGTCCGAGACCAGGCTTCTTATGTAGAAAAAATCGATTTTGTGGAGCCAGAAGTGGTGGAGCAATCCCCCAAAAATGAGGCGATATATGCCTATTATGATTGTGATGTTCCTCCTGCCTTTTTGGGCTCGACCCGTATTGATAAATTTATGCAGGAGTGGGTATATCGCTATGTGAAATATCCCGAAAGCGCCGTAGCTGAAGGCGTGCAAGGGACAGTGCATGTGAATTTTGTGGTGGAAAAAGACGGCTCGGTCAGCCAGGTGAAGGTGGTTCGTTCCCTTGACCCGCGTTTGGATCAGGCCGCACAGGATGTAGTGGAAATCTCCCCCAAGTGGAAGGCAGCGCGTCTTCATGGTCAGAAAGTCCGCTCATCTTTGACGATTCCTATTGAATTTAGATTGATAAAGAAATAAGATGGAGTACAATTTTAAAGAAATTGAGAAAAAATGGCAGGCGTATTGGTCAGCAAATCAAAGCTTTAAGACTGAAGTAGATGCGTCAAAGCCTAAGTTTTATGTGTTGGATATGTTTCCTTATCCCTCTGGTGCCGGTCTTCATGTAGGCCACCCGCTGGGATATATTGCGAGTGATATCTACTCTCGTTACAAACGTCTGCGTGGCTATAATGTCCTGCATCCTATGGGATATGATGCTTTCGGTCTTCCGGCGGAGCAGTATGCCATCCAGACCGGTCAGCATCCGGCCATTACGACCGAGAAAAATATCGACCGCTATCGTGAGCAGTTGGATAGAATCGGTTTCAGTTACGATTGGTCACGCGAAGTGCGTACTTGTGACCCGGCTTATTATAAGTGGACCCAGTGGGCCTTTTTGAAAATGTTTGCCAGCTGGTATGACAAATCGCAGGAAAAAGCCCGTCCCATCGAGGAGTTGGAAACTCTTTTTGCCCAAGGTGGAAGTGCGGCTGCCAATGCGACTTGTTCGGAGGAACTGGTCTTCTCGGCTGAGCAGTGGGCGGCTTATAGCGAGCGTGAAAAGGCCGACGTTTTGATGAATTATCGTATTGCCTATCAGGGAGAAACCTCTGTAAACTGGTGTGCAGGATTGGGTACTGTCTTGGCCAATGATGAGGTGAAGGACGGCCTTTCTGTACGTGGCGGTTTCCCTGTTGAGCAAAAGAAAATGTTGCAATGGCAGCTTCGTGTTTCTGCCTATGCCGGTCGTCTGTTGGATGATTTGGAGGAATTGGATTGGACGGATTCCTTGAAAGATATGCAGCGTAACTGGATTGGCAGAAGTCAAGGTGCGGAAATGGTTTTCAAGGTGCAAAACGGCGAGCAGGAATATGATATGACCATTTTTACGACCCGTGCCGATACGGTTTTCGGTGTGACCTTTATGGTTTTGGCACCCGAGAGCGAGTGGGTGGAAAAACTTACCACCTCCGAGCAAGCCCAGGCCGTTGCGGATTATCTTGAACAGGTCAAGAAGAAGACGGAGCGTGAGCGTATCGCCCAGACCCGCAATGTGACAGGTGTTTTCTCCGGCTCTTATGCCATCAATCCTCTTACGGGAGATAAAGTTCCTGTTTGGATTTCTGAATATGTACTTTCTGGATATGGTACCGGTGCGATTATGGCGGTTCCTGCCCACGATAGCCGCGATTATGCGTTTGCCAAACATTTCTCCCTCCCGATTATTCCTTTGATTGAGGGTTGTGATGTGAGCGAGCAAAGCTTCGATGCCAAAGAGGGTATCATGTGCAACAGCGGTTTTCTCAATGGCATGACGGTCAAAGAGGCTATTCCTGCCGCCATCGATTACGTGGAAAAAGAGGGCATAGGTCGCCGCAAAATCAACTATCGTCTGCGTGATGCCATTTTCTCACGTCAGCGTTATTGGGGTGAGCCTTTCCCTGTGTATTTCAAGGATGGTTTGGCAACCGCCTTGGATGAGAGTGCACTGCCTTTGGAGTTGCCTTCTATTGGAAACAATTACAAGCCTACCGAGAGCGGTGAACCTCCTTTGGCCCGTGCTGAAAATTGGACGATAGACGGATATCCGATTGAAAAAAGTACCATGCCCGGTTTTGCTGGTTCGAGTGCCTACTATTTGCGCTATATGGACCCTCACAACGATCAGGCGCTTGTCAGTCGTGAGGCGGATGAGTATTGGAGAAATGTCGATTTGTATATCGGTGGTACCGAACATGCAACCGGTCACTTGATTTACTCTCGTTTCTGGAATAAATTCCTGTATGACTTGGGCTATGTCTGTGAGAAAGAGCCGTTTAAGAAGCTCATCAATCAGGGTATGATTCAAGGACGCAGTAATTTTGTATATCGTATCAAGGGGACCAATACTTTTGTTTCCTTGGGTTTGAAGGATAATTATGACACGACAGAAATCCACGTGGATGTCAATATCGTGCATAATGATAAATTGGATATCGAGGCTTTCAAAGCTTGGCAACCTGATTTTGCGAATGCAGAATTTGTTTTGGAGAACGGCGAATATATCTGCGGATGGGCGGTTGAGAAGATGAGTAAGTCCATGTTCAATGTTGTAAATCCCGATATGATTTGCGATTCTTATGGAGCCGACACCTTGCGTCTGTATGAAATGTTCTTGGGCCCGCTTGAGCAGAGTAAACCTTGGGATACCAAAGGTATTGACGGCGTGCATCGTTTCCTCAAAAAAGTATGGCGTCTGTTCTATGATAGAGACGGATATGTCGTAAATGATGACAAGGCAACTCCCGCGCAACTGAAGAGTTTGCATAAATTGATAGTCAAAGTGCAGGAGGATATTGAAAACTTCTCCTTTAATACCGCCATCAGCGCTTTTATGATTGCTGTCAATGAGTTGTCAGATTGTCATTGTCGTGAGATCTTGGAGCCTTTGACGATTTTGCTGGCTCCCTTTGCTCCCCACATTGCAGAAGAATTGTATGCGGCTTTGGGATACGAAAGTGGTATTTCCTATGCCAAGTTCCCGGAATATAATGAGGCTTACACCCGTGAAGATAACTGCACCTATGCGGTTTCGTTCAATGGTAAAACTCGTTTTACGGTGGAACTTGCCAAATCTCTTTCCAAGGAAGAGGTGGAGCAATATGTCAGGGGAATGGAGCAGACCGAGCGTTATTTGGCAGGCGGTCAAATCATAAAAGTGATTGTTGTTCCCGGAAAAATTGTAAATATTGTCGTTAAATAAATTCCGAATTCTTTGATAATAAGGTTAAAAACGGAAAAAAGGTAAAGAAACGGAAAAACTTTTTTGAATAGGCCGCTGAAGATTTTTCAGCGGTCTATTTCTTTCTATTTTTGTCAGCAAAAAAACATGGAAAAACTCTATTTACCGGAGCTGATATCGTGCTGTTTTTTCGTTTTTTCTTTGTTGGCATCCTTAATGTTGCTCATTCTTTACTATCGCAGGAATCCCCAACTTTGTTATCGTTTCCCGCGTGAGAAGTTGTATGTCTTACTGATGGCTTGCATCTTGTCGATGAGTTTTGTTTTCTTGGGTGCCAATAGGGTGGAACATTTGTCTTTGTTGCTTGCGACGGGCAATGTCTTTCTCTGGGTGCGTGTGGATGAGTTGAGGAACGAATCTTTGTTCATTTGGCTGTTGCTGCCGATTTTTGTCCTTTGGGCATTTCTCTCCCTTTATCTGTCTTCCAATCTGTATAAAATTGGAGTTGACTTTCTTTTTCTGCTGATTTTCTCTTTTGTGGAGTTGTTCTGGGTGTTGTATTTTGTGAGTCATCGCGTACACAGTCTCTCCGTTTCTCTGGTAACGATGGCCTTTGAACTGCAACTCTTGAAATTCTTCTCGCTCCTCCTGTTTTGTTTTTCATGCTTGTTCTATAGTTTTCACTATGCTTCTCTTTCGATTCTGGCTTTAGCCCTCTTCACTTTTTATGTATCCTTTCTCTCTGTTCTTTCGGTTTCCGGTAGTCCGATTCTATTTCATTCTAAAATATCTAAAACATTGAAAGATAATATATTGAGAAATTTTGGGGCGGGGATTCTTTCCGGGATGGAAAGTGATAAGGGCAGTCGAAAAATCTATGAGCGTCTGTGTCAGTATTTTGAAAATGAAAAGCCCTATCTCAATCCCGAACTTTCGGAAAAAGAGGTTGCCCACGCTCTTTATACTAATAAAGTTTATCTAGGCCGTGCGATAAAACATTATTCCAATCTCAATTTCAAGAAGTTTGTGAATCATTATCGTGTTCTCCACGCGCAGGAGCTTTTCAAGTCAAATCGCTCTTTGAAAGTGACGCAACTTTATATGATGTCGGGTTTCAAGAACAAGGCAACTTTTGCTACGGCCTTTCATCTGGAGGTGGGTGAAAATCCCAAGGAATGGTGTGACTATATTCGCTCAAAAAATAAATAATTATTATCTTTGTAGTTAATAGATTATATAAGATATGGCAGACGAGAAAATTATTTTTTCCATGAATGGGGTGGGCAAAGTGCTTCCCCACAATAATAGAGTGATTTTGAAGGATATTTATCTGTCCTTCTTTTACGGAGCAAAAATCGGTATTATCGGTTTGAACGGTTCGGGTAAATCTACCTTGATGAAGATTATCGCGGGCATTGAAAAATCGTATAAAGGCGAAGTGGTATGGGCTCCGGGTTATAGTGTGGGTTATTTGGAGCAGGAGCCCCAGATGGATCCGGACAAGACTGTTTTGGAAGTCGTGCAGGAGGGTGTGCAGGAAGTGGTTGATTTGTTGAATGAATACAACGAAATCAGCATGAAGTTCTGCGAACCTATGTCTGATGATGAAATGAATGCGCTGATTGAGCGTCAGGGCGATTTGACCGAGAAAATCGAGCAATGCGGCGGATGGGAACTCGATGCCAAATTGGAGCGTGCTATGGACGCCTTGCAATGTCCTCCTTCCGAAGCGCTGGTTTCGACTTTGAGTGGAGGTGAACGCAGACGTGTGGCTTTGTGTCGTCTTTTGCTGCGTCAGCCCGATGTGCTTTTGCTCGATGAGCCGACCAACCACCTTGATACAGAGAGTATTCAGTGGCTAGAAGCGCATCTTCAGCAATACAAGGGTACCGTGATTGCGGTGACCCACGACCGTTATTTCTTGGACAATGTAGCCGGTTGGATTTTAGAGTTGGATAGAGGTGAGGGTATTCCTTGGAAAGGTAATTATTCTTCGTGGTTGGATCAGAAATCCAAACGTCTTCAGATGGAAGAAAAACAGGAGAGCAAGCGTCGTAAGACCCTCGAACGTGAGTTGGAGTGGGTGCGTATGGCGCCGAAAGCCAGACAAGCAAAGAGCAAGGCACGTTTGGGCGCTTATGAGAAATTGGCGAACGAAGATGCTGTTCAGAAAGAGGCGAATTTGGAAATCTATATTCCCAACGGCCCTCGTTTGGGTAATAAAGTCATTTCTTTCAACGGAGTTTCGAAGAGTTATGGCGAAAAAATGTTGTATGAAAATCTTTCATTCGTATTGCCTCCTGCGGGTATCGTGGGCGTGATTGGTCCTAACGGTGCGGGTAAAACGACTCTCTTCCGTCTCATCATGGGCTTGGAACAGCCCGATAGCGGAAATATCGAAATTGGCGAAACGGTGAAATTGGCCTATGTGGATCAGCAGCACCGTAGTATCGATCCGGAAAAAACGGTCTATGAAACCATTGCGGAGAACTCCGAGTTTGTGAAATTAGGCAACAAGGAAATCAATGCCAGGGCTTATGTGTCCCGCTTTAATTTCTCGGGAGCTGACCAGGAGAAGGAATGTGGCATTCTTTCCGGTGGTGAGCGTAATCGTCTTCACCTGGCTTTGACGCTCAAGGATGAGGGTAATGTTTTGTTGCTGGACGAGCCGACCAATGACGTGGATGTAAATACGATCCGTGCTTTGGAGGAAGGTCTGGAGCGTTTTGCGGGTTGCGCCGTGATTATTTCTCACGACCGTTGGTTCTTGGATAGAATTTGTACCCATATTCTGGCGTTTGAGGGCGATTCTCAGGTCTATTTCTTTGAGGGTACCTATTCTGAATATGAGCAGAACAAGAAGATGCGTTTGGGGGCTGATGCGGAGCCTAAACGTTTCAAATATAAGAAGTTGATGGAGGAATAATGGATATCGATGTAGCAGCACGCGCACAGCAGGCAAAAGAATACTTTAAGGCCGGTTACAACTGTGCCCAGGCCGTTGCGATGGCATTTTCGGATGTGGCCCAAATGTCCGAGGATCAGGTTGCTGCCTTGTTGTCAGGTTTTGGGGGCGGTTTTGGACGCCTGCGTGAGGTTTGTGGCTGTGTGAGTGGAATGACCTTTGTGGCAGGTTGTGTCTTGCCGGCTGTAGAACCGTCTGATATGCAGCGCCGGAAAGATAATTATGCGCTGGTTCAGCGTTTGGCTGCTTCTTTTAAGGAGGAATATGGCTCCATTGTCTGTCGGGATTTGCTGAATATGGCGAAAAGTTCCCCTGTGGAATCTCCCATGCCCTCTGAACGTACGGCGGCCTATTATGGCAAGCGTCCTTGTGAAGAGCAGGTGGGGAAAGCCGCAGAAATTATAGCAAAGGAATTATTGACTCATTTTTAGAAGGGGTGTAGGATGAAAGCATTGCAGGATTTTCTAAACAAAGAAGATCGTTTCGCTCATTTTATCGGCGCACATCTGGTCTGTGTTGAGGCTGATTTCGCGCAGGCGGAATTGCTTGTGGAAGAGCATCATTTGAACGGCGGTTCCGTTTGCCAGGGAGGCGTGATGTTTACGCTGGCGGATCTGGCATTGGCGGCGGTGTTAAATGCTTCCGGGAATTTGACGTTGGGCGTGGAAAACAGCATTACATTTGTGCGTTCCGCTCGTCTGGGTGAGAAGTTGGTGGCGAAGGCAAGGCTGATCCGTGACCATAAAAAATTGCCCTTCTGTACCGTAGAACTCTGTAATGAGGCGGGAGATTTGCTGGCCCACATGAGCGCATTGGGATATAGAAAAGAACAAATGATTCAAATTGATTAAATATGAAAAAAGCCGTGCAGTATGTTGTTCGCAGTATTAAATACTTTATTTACTGCGCAATATTTTTGACGATTGTCTTGTATGTCCTCTCTTTGGCCAATATGGTTCAATGGGATATCAATCAGATGTTTAATGAGGGAGCAAAGTCCGTGTGGAAAATTGCGGCCATGCTGGCTGTGATTTCTGCCATTTATCCTTTGGTGGGTTTCCAAAAACGCAAACTGATGCTTGCCGGTAGTTGGGAGGAACGCAAGGCGGAAATCATCGAGCTGATGGAGCAAAGAGGCTATCGTTTGGAAAAAGTGGATGTAAACGGGGCGACTTTCCGTTATCGCAACGTAATCAATCGTATTTCCAAGATGCTGGAAGATAGAATTACCATTACCCAGGACTTTGGTGGCTTTGAAATCGAGGGACTACGTAAAGACGTGGTTCGTCTTGTGATGCATTTGGAATACAAACTCAACTCAGAATTATAATCTTATATTTATAGGTATGAAAAAATTTTTTACCCTATTGACAGTGGTTATTGCACTGGGCGCATGTTGTAACGCTCCGTGTGATCCGCAGGTAGAAGCCGCCAAAGCCTTGGCAAGTCGTATTCTTCCTACCCAGGCACAGAATATTGATTTTGTTTGCGAACCGGCCGAGGGGGATTACTACCGTTTTGAAGCCAAGGATGGTCGTTTGTGTATTACGGCCAACAACGCCAACTCAATGGCTGTCGGCTTGAACAATTATTTGAAGGAATACTGCAAGACGACGGTGACTTGGTATGTGGAAGATGAGGTTCCGCAGCCCGCCGTGCTTCCTGCTACGGATGGCGTGGTCTCTCGCAAAGCTTTGGGTAAGAATCGTTTCTTCTTGAATTATTGTACTTTCGGATATACCTTGAACTGGTGGGAATGGAATCAGTGGGAGCGTTTGATTGACTGGATGGCACTCAATGGTGTAACCATGGCTTTGGCCAATACCGGTCAGGAGGCTGTTTGGCAGCGTGTTTGGCGCAAGCACGGCATGACTGACGAACAGATTCGTGCTTATTTCACCGGTCCTTCATTCCTGGCATGGCACCGCATGGTGAACATTGACGAGTGGAGCGGTCCGCTTCCCCAGAGTTGGATTGACGCCCAGGTGGAATTGCAGAAAAAAATCATTGCTCGTGAGAACGCTTTGGGCATTTCTCCGATTTTGAGTGCCTTTTCCGGCCACGTTCCCGAACAATTGATGGAAATTTATCCCGATGCCGATATTCGCAAATTGAGTAACTGGGCGGATTTTGGCGAGCGATATAATTGTTGGTATCTCAATCCTGTCGAGCCGCTTTTCCAGCAAATTGCAGAGGATTTCTTGACCGAACAAAAAGCACTTTTCGGACAGGCTTCTCATATCTATGGTCTGGATTTGTTCAACGAAATCATTCCGCCTTCATGGGAGCCCGACTATTTGAGAAAGGTAACGGCTGCCACTTGGGATTCATTGGTAAAATCTGACCCCGATGCAATCTGGTTGCAGATGGCCTGGACTTTCTATCACCATAGAAAATGGTGGACGCCCGATGTTATCAAGGCTTATTTGGAGCCCGTCCCGCAGGGGCGTATGTTGCTTTTGGACTACTATTGCGAGATGAAGGAAATTTATCCGATGACAGAGCGTCTTTTTGGCCATGACTACATTTGGTCTTATTTGGGCAATTTCGGTGGTACCACAAATATCACGGGTAATACCAAGGATGTTGCCGCTCGCATCGACCGTGTGTTTGAAGAGGGAGGTGAGAATTTTACCGGATTTGGCTGTACGCTTGAGGGTTTCAGCGTGAGTCCTTTTATGTACGAATATGTTTTGGATCGTGCATGGGAGAAGCAGGAAGATTTGGAAGATTGGATAGAGAATGTGGCTGACCGTCATGCCGGGGTTGAAAATGAGGACTTCCGCGAGGGCTGGGAAACGCTCTGCGATAAAGTTTATATCTCCGGGGCGCGTTCATATGATGGAACGATGATGACTTCTGTTCCTTATATTTCTGCAAAGGGTGTGCGTCGATTCCCCTTCGGTGTTAAACAGGATATACCTTATAATAATAAGGACTTGATGGACGTATGGCAGTTGTTTGTCAAGAATCGTTTGTCAGAAACGCCTTCTTTCCGTTTCGATTGTGTGAATGTGGGTCGTCAATATATGGAGACACGTTTCCATGAGGATTATTTCCAGCTTTTGGAGGCTTATGAGAAGAAGGATTTGAAAACGGTTGTGGCCCTTTCAGAGGAGATGAAGGAGTTGCTGGACGATGTCAATCGTCTGGTATCGACTCACCATTACTTCTTGGCGGGCAAATGGAATAAGGAGGCGCGCCGTTGGGGAACCAATCTGGCGGAGCAGAATTATTATGAGGAGGATGCCCGTCGCATCATTACGGTATGGGGTGGTCATCTTTCACACTATGCCAACCGTTGCTGGAATGGTTTGATTGAAGGTGTTTATCGTCCTGTATGGCACGAGTTCTTCAAACGCGTCATTTCCTCTCTTGAGAATAATAAGGAGTATAACGAACGTTCTTTCTTGATGTGGGCTTCCTACGAAGAGTGGGCTTGGACCATGGAGAAGACGCAGTACATCTCCGAGCCGGTGGGTGATAGCTACGACATCAGCCGCGAACTGTACCAGAAATGGTCTGTGCGTTAGTCTGTCTTATAACACCATTATTTGATACAACCGTGTGCTGCGCGCAGCATGCGGTTGTTTTTTTAGCTCCGATTGCAGAAAAAGTGTTTATAAAGTGTCGAAAAAGGCAGAAAAAGTTTGCAGAATTAAAAAAGTTGCGTATCTTTGCAGCCCGTTTGGGAAATCGGAATAGATTTTCAGGCGGATTTAAGTTCCTTGACAATATTGAAAGAGAAGAAAACATAATGTTTTCGATAGATAACGAGGTAAAATAATTTACGAAATTAGTCTGTAATTTAAATTGGAGTTTTTTCAATCTAAGTTG
>JAEIGA010017032.1_pt1 | contig 11062 bp, 14 predicted proteins | sample 9270691 | NCBI WGS metagenome assembly JAEIGA01 (sample SAMN17057246, study PRJNA624740) | gut metagenome | biome: biome; isolation source: fecal sample | host: Bos grunniens | place: China: Xizang | collected 2019 | reverse complement strand
TATATTTTCGTATCAAATTTATAAAAAAAAATCTCAAAATGAGATTTTGTATCATTTTGAGATTATATTATATTTATCTAATTTTCTATACAAAGTAGCCCTAGATATCCCTAGTACTTTAGCTACTATTTCTTTATCCTTTTTGTAATCTTTATATTTATTTAAAGCTTTTATTATTTCTCTTCTTTCAAGTTCATCTAAAGTCTCAATTTCTTCAGATTCTATTATTTTTTTATTATTTTCTTTTTGCTTAATTTTATTAGGAAGTAAATCTATTGTAATAGTATTAGATAATGACATATTTACACTATATTCTATTATATTTTGTAATTCTCTTATATTTCCTGGCCACTTATATTTCAGCAATGCTTCAAGTACATCTTTCTCAACATCATCTACATCTTTATCTAATTTTTTAGAATACTCTTTAACCATAAAATCTATTAATAAAGGTATATCTTCTTTTCTTTCTCTTAAACTTGGTAAGCTTATCGGTATAACATTTAATCTATAATATAAATCCTCTCTAAATAATCCATTATTAACCATATCTTCTAAATTTTTATTTGTAGCTGCAATTACTCTAACATCTATTGTTTTATTACAATTAGATCCTATTTTATTAAGTTCTTTCTCCTGTAAAACCCTCAAAAGTTTTGCCTGTAAATGAAGACTCATATCCCCTATTTCATCTAAAAATATAGTTCCCTTATGTGCAAGCTCAAACTTACCTAAGTTCCCACCCTTTTTAGCTCCTGTAAATGCTCCTTCCTCATATCCAAACAATTCACTTTCTAATAGGTTATCTGGTATTGCAGCACAGTTTACAGCTATAAAAGGATTTTCACTTCTTTTACTATGATTATGTATAGCTCTTGCGAATAACTCTTTTCCAGTTCCACTTTCACCTATTATTAATACTGTAGATGTAGACTTTGATGCCATTAATGCCTCATTTTTTGTATTTTTTATAATATCAGATTCCCCAATAATATTATCTAACATTATTTTATATTCTTCATTTATTTTATTATAGTTCTTTATCGCATCTCTTTTATCTATGAAATCTATAACATATCCTTTAAGCTCATTATTTAATGTTATTTTGCTTACGTTATATATTCCTCTTAATATATACTTGTCTTTTTTATAATAAAAACTACTAGACTTTTCTTTTTCAATCTTACTAATTGATGTATTCTTCATAGAATCTAGAATTTCAAAAATATTTTCATTACATACACTATTATCTAATTTAAATATTTCTTTAAATTTTGAGTTGTACCTATCTATATTTCCCTCTATATCAATAGATACTATAGCCTTGTCCATACTATTTAATAAAGTCTCTAACTTTTTCTTTTCTAACTCTAGTTCATATGCTTTAATTTGTGCTTTTAATTTATTAGAAATTAAATCTGCCATTTTCCCTAAAAAATTGATAAGGTTTTCATAATCATTATTTATTCTGTCAGCTTGCTCTTTATTAAAGGCTATAAGACCTATTACCCCATAGGATTTACCATCACATATTATAGGACAACACATTTCAGAAAACTCTTTACAATCAAAGCGAGAGCAACATTCTTTACATATTTCATCACAACTTGGATCTGTTATTAATATAGTTGACTGTTCTAAAATTGACTTTCTAAAAGCAGAATATCCATCTACTTTTTTTCCAACCTTTTGTATGTATATACCTGTACCCGCAACTCTAACTAAATTTTCATCAACTATAGTTACATCTATGTTTAAAACAGCCTCTATAGCCTCTGCTATTTTTTGTATTTCATCTTTTATGTATTTTAAAGTTATCATATTTATCTATCCTTAATTTTCTTTAAGTTAAGAATTTCTTTAATGTCTTTTAATAATACATATATTTTATTTAACGTAAATTGTATAGACATTAATATTATAAAAAGCATAACTACTATTATTAAATTATAATTTATCATAAGTATATATTCTCCCATCTTATTCTTTTTTATAATATAAAAGACCAGGTAAAACCTAGCCTTTATTACACTATTTCTATCTATTTTCTCTTACCTATATAAATGTATCTTTCATTTTCTATTTCTTTTAATGTACCATCAATGTTTACTTTTGAAAATAAATGAATAACTTCGTTAGGATAATGATAATTTATACTTTCACCACAAATTTTATGTTTTAAATTCTTTAATTTAACTTTTATATTCTTTAAATTTAAGTCTTCTAATATAACTTCTCCATCAATCTTTAGTACTCTATTGATTTCTTTTATTACTCTTTCGCAATCAGTTGTATGATTAAAATAATCTAAGATAATTACTTTATCAAAGTACTTATCTTCAAAGGGTAAGTACTCTAAGCTTCCCTTTACAACATTACAATTAATATTTTGTATTAAAGAGTAACATATATCTTCATAGCAACTATCCTCTAATATTGTAACCGAAACTCCTAACATCCTTAGTCTGTTTCCTAGATTACCTATATTTCCAACAAGAAGTATATTGTTTCCTATTTTATACTTTACAGTATCTAAAAAACACGTTATATCATCAGAAGTATCTGTTAAATCATCATGAGGATCATAACTATGATATAGTATACTTTTCATAGTATTCCCCCTCTTTATCTATAATTTCATAAAATAGATTATAATAAATTGGAGGTAACTATTCAATAGGAAATTTTTGAGCTAAAAAATTTTAATCATTATTATTTTCTAACATCTTTTTTATTTTTGAAATTGAAACTTCATAAGCAGTTTTCTTTATTAATTCACCATCTATACCTTTTTTCTCATACTCTCTACTTTGAACTCTACCCCACATTTGTATTCTGTCTCCAACCTTTAAGCTTTTTGCAAATTTAGCATTTCTTCCCCATACTATAGATGGTATATAATCAGATTTATTATATGGTCTATTTATAGCTACTAATAAATCAGTTATTTCTCTTCCTAATGGAGTTTTTCTATATATAGGTTCTTTACATACATATCCATCTAAAAATATAGTATTTGGGTCTTTAGTGTCTTCTTCCTCTATTTCTATATCTCTTACAAATACAGTTAGTACTAATCTATTTTTATTATCTATATTTTTATTATAAGATCTTAATTGACCTGTAATTTTAACTAATTTATCTTCCTCTAAATTTACTTCTTCTAATAATCTTTCTGAAACAGTTATAGGTAAAACATCATAAGAATCACTAAGTCTACTTATTTTTATCTTAGTAGTATAAAATTTTTCTCCAAATATTTCATGACTAAATTGTAAACTATTTTCTATTTTACCTTTTAAATTAACTATATTAGTATCTTCTTTTACAACTATCATTTTTATCCCCCCAGAATTGTTAATTAACTTCTTTTATCATAATTTTTTAAAACTATATAATAAATATATTTATGTACAATACTTTTTATTACAATTTACTTTTTTATTTTTTGAACTCCATTACTATCAACGGTATAATCACCCTCATACAATAACTCTGATACTGATACCACATCATAATTATCTTGTTTTAATTTAGTTAATATATCGTCTAAGTAATAATTAATACCATTTACATTTGCATGAAATAATACTATAGAACCAGGTTCAGAATTTCTTATAACTCTATCAATAACATGCTGTGTTCCAATCTCTTTCCAATCTAAAGAATCGATATCCCATTTTATAACTTGATACCCTAATGATTTGCATATTTCCATAGTTTTGTCATCTACTTCTCCAAATGGAGGTCTGTATAAAGTTACATCTTCATCAGTTATTTTTTGTATCTTATCTGCAGTTAATTGAATTTCCTTTAGCGTATCTTCATCAGATAAAACTGTAGTATTAGAATGAGTATTAGAATGATTTCCTAATTCATGACCTTTGCTATGTATCTTTTTTACTAGTTCTTCATTGTCATCTACCCAACTTCCAACTAAGAAAAATGTTGCTTTTGCATTATGTTTATCTAATATGTTTAATATTTCATCTATATTATTTGAACCCCATGCAACATCAAAGCTCAAACTTATCTTTTTATCATCTGTATCAACCTTATATATTGGCATATTTGAATCTTCTTGTTTATAGCATACATATCTTATTCCATAAACCATACCAAATAATAAAATCATTGTTATCATTACAAAAGATATACTCGAAATTAAACCTTTATTTTTTTTGATTCTCAATTTTATATAACACCTCCTTAAAAAATCTATCTAATAAAACTTATTTTACTTATTTCAAAAAATTACTATAAAAATAAATTAATTATTTGGGCAACTTAAAAGTAATCCTAAATAAAGGTGGTGTATTTTATGTCTAATCTTAGAAGCGAATTTAATATCATTAAAGGCCATCAAATAGAACCTTCAAGAGAAATAATAAACGTGTCCAAAAGAGACTATGCTAGAGAGCCTCATGGAATACAAGATGGAATACGTAAAGACAAAAAAATTAAAATGTCTAAAAAATATCGATAAATTTTTTTAACTTAGGTATACTTTCTCAAATTTAAGGGAACATTATAATCAACAACACAGTATGTTGTTAACTATCATCTAAGGAGGAAATTTACTATGTCAAACAACAATAGAACTGTAGTTCCAGAAGCTAAAGCAGCTTTAAATCAAATGAAGTTAGAAATAGCTAACGAAATAGGATTACAAAACTACGATACTGTTGACAAAGGAAACTTAACAGCTAGACAAAATGGTTATGTTGGCGGATATATGACTAAAAGATTAGTTGAATTAGCTGAACAACAAATGGCTGGTAAGTAGTATAGTAGATTTTGACACCTGAGTAGAAAAGGCTACCAATTTGGTAGCCTTTTTATTATTAAAATAAACAAATTTTTTTATTTTAAATTTATGTAATTTCCAATTTATTCTACAAAAATTCAATAAAATAAGTAAGTATATTTTTAATTTACAATGATTAGTATATAAAAAATATACTTATAATAATATATAAATTCTACTTTTATTTTTATATGTTTTAGTTTAATATATTATATAGAAATAGTTTACGGAGGATGATATTATGTTTGAAAACTCATCTGAAGAATTAGCTTCTCATAAGCTCTTAATTTTATATATACTAGATAAAATTAATATGGATTTAACTAATTCTCAAATAACTCAAGTTGTTCTAGAAACTGAAATGATGAATTATTTTTCTCTCCAACAGTTTTTATCTCAGCTTATGGAATCTAAATTTTTAACTACATATAAAGAATCTGATAGAGAATATTACTCTCTTACTCAAAAAGGACTTGAAATTTTAGAATATTTCTTATCTAGAATTCCAGAAGATCTTACTAAGAAAATAGACGAGTATATATCTCTTAATAAACAAAATCTATTATCTGATACTGAAGTAAAATCAAGTTTTATTCAACAAAATGATAATGAATTTATTGTTAACTTAAGAGTTATAGAAAATCAATCAAACTTAATAGATTTAAATTTAAATGTTTCTTCTGAAAAACAAGCTCAACAAATTTGCAACAATTGGAAAAAAAATGCATCTTACATGTATGCAGAAATTATAGACTTATTAATAAAAGAAGACCATTAAGCCTACACACATAATATTGTTGTAGGCTCTTTTCCTACATTTATGTTTTTTATTAACGAATTATCTACTGTATTATATATTTTTATTAAGTTATTCTTGGTATCCGATACAAATAATACTTTATAATCTTTAGCTATTTGAAGCCCTTGAGGATCTCCATCTATATCTATAAAATCTAAAATCTTACCAGTAACATAGTCTAATACAACTACTGCTTTATGCCCCATATCAGCTACATAGATTTTTTTATCTTCATAATTAAAACATATTTGTATTGGTATTAAAAACTCATCAATGACTTTAATTATATCTAAAGTATCATACTTTAGTACTAATACCTTACCATCTAAAGTTGATGTATATATTTCTCCTTTTTCTTTATCTACTTTTATATGCCATGCTTTAAAATCAGTATCAATTCTATTACAGATACACTTATTTACAATATCTATACATATAATAGAATTTACACAGGCTACATATAATCTATTCTTTTTAGTGTCTATATCAAATCCATGTGGCATATTATCTATACCAATTACTCCTATTGGATTTAATGTATTAGCATCTAATACATATATGCTATTTGAATCTTGATTAGCTATAAATATTTCATCATTCCATAAGGCTATATTTGTTAAGTTTCCACCGATAGATATATCATCTACTATCTTTCCTGTAATTAAGTTTAATACATATACTTCTCCACCGAGCGAACTTGGTATATATGCTAGATTTCTTATTTTATCTATACAGAAATTATGTGGATATATATCTTCTCCTAAGTTTATATCTCTTTCTAGCTCAAAATTTGAATAATCTAATATGCTTATACTTTGAGACAAATAGTTAGAAATATATACCTTCAAAAAATCAGCCTCCTCCCTATAATATATATACTATTGAAATATATTAAATATGGTGCTTGTATTATACCTTTCTTTTGTTGTATTATTATGTTAACTATAATTTAATATAATTAGGAGTTTATTTTATGAAAATAACATTTAAACCAAGCGGTGTTTGCTGTAGAGAAATGACTTTTGAGGTTGATGATAACAATATCATAACTGATGTTAATTTTGTTGGGGGATGTCCTGGAAACCTTTTAGGACTTAAGCACTTAGTAATCGGTCAAAATTCACATGAAGTAGCTGATAAATTAGCTAATATACCATGTGGAGGAAAAGTTACATCTTGTCCTGACCAATTATCTAAAGCTATTCGTGAAAATATAAAGTAAAAATTTAAATTTAAGTACATATTGTTTATTAATTAATTTAATTATATTAATTAATAATAAAAAGGTGGAGTTATCCACCTTTTTTACTTACAAAAACTATGTAATATTTTATTAATTTAAAACTAAAAGATTGTTTAATATAGTTCTAATAGTTCCTATCATGTATAAAGAACCTGCACTTATTATTACATCATCTTCTTTAGCATTTTTTAAAGTATAATTCACAGCATCTTCTATATTTTCTATAGAAATAACATTATCTATATATTTAGATATTTTATTTTTTAATACTTCAGAGTTTATTGCTCTATCATTATCTGGTGTAGTAGTTATAACCTTATCAAAATAAGGCATAAGTATTTCTAAAACACCATCTATATCTTTATCTTCTAGCATACCTATTAAAAGAGTACCCTTTTTTCCTTTAAAGTTCTTTTCTATGGCTTTAGCTAAAGATCTTGCTCCATCTTCATTATGTGCGCCATCGATTATAAATGTAGGGTTGTCCATTAATTTTTCTATTCTACCTGGCCATCTTGTATTTATAAGACCTTTTCTTATATCATCTTCATTTACATTTAAATGTTTTAATTCTTTTAAAATTTCAATTGTACTTAATGCTAATATAGAGTTATTTATTTGATGATCTCCTATAAGTTGAATTTCTAAATCTTCATATCTTTCTCCCATTATAGTACAATCATAAACTTGAGAATTTATATCAGATTTCTTTATATTTACATCATCAAATTTAACTTCTATATATTTTGCATTCTTTTCTTTGCATATATCTTTTATAACATTTTTAGCTTCATCACTTTGGTCATATACTACAGCTATTCCATTTTCTTTTATTATTCCGCCTTTTTCATAAGCTATTTTAGCAACTGTATCTCCTAATATTCCTACATGATCTAAACTTATTGATGTTATAACACTTACATCTGATTTTTTTATTATATTTGTAGCATCATATCTACCACCTAATCCAACTTCAAGAGCAACGAAATCTACATTTTGCTCACAGTAGTAGTAAAATGCCATTGTAGTTACAATTTCAAATTCAGTTGGATAGCTATACCCTTCAGATACCATTTGATCTATCTTTTCTCTTATAAGTGTCACAATTCTAGCTACATCTTCTTGAGGTATATTTTCACCATTTATTCTTATTCTTTCTGTAAATGTCTCTAGATATGGAGATGTATATAAACCTACCTTATATCCACATTCTTTTAACATACTAGTTATAAAAGAGCATGTTGAACCTTTTCCATTTGTACCTGCAACATGTATAACATTTAGTTTATCTTGTGGATTTCCTAAAAGCTCTAAAAGCTTCGACATATTATCTAAGCCTAATCTTATTCCAAACTTATGTGTTTCTTCTATATATTTTAATGATGCTTTATAATCCATATTCATCCCCTCTTAATTATAATTTTGGTTAAATTTATATGAGATTTTTTCATATTATCTACCATTTTATTATAATATATTTTTATAAGTTTTGCATTTGGTCTATAAAAATGTATAATGTATATAATAAATATATTTAATTAGGAGGTTTTAATGGAGAGTACTTTAAAATTTGACAAAAAAAATATGCCACTTAGAATAGGATTTTTCTTAGTTGGTCTTCTTATTATGGGTTTAGGTATATCTCTTATAGCTATTTCTAACTTTGGGAATGGACCTTGGGATGCAGTAAATATTGGATTAAGCGAAAAAACAGGCTTATCTATAGGACTATGTATGAATATTGTAGCACTTATACAAATAATTATAGGTGGAATTATTAATAAAGAATTTCCTAATATAGCAACTATGATAACTTCTATATGTTTAGGAGTGTTTATAGATTTTTGGATGTTATTTTTAGGCAATATAGTTATAACCGAAACTTTAATGAAGTTTGCTGTATTTATTTTAGCCTTACCTATAATAAGTATAGGAATATCTATATATTTAGTATCTAAGCTACCTAATACTCCACTTGATTATTTCATGTTAGCGATAAAGTCTAAACTTAACTTATCTTTAATGATATCTAAGATTACATCTGAATCAATTGGACTTATACTTGGGTTTATTTTAGGTGGTACTATAGGAATCGGTACAATTATAATTATTTTAGCAATTGGACCTATGATACAATACCTACAAAATCCATGTAATAATGCATTTGATAAATTATCTAAAAAATCAGAATCGATGGCAGCATAGATACCATATATTCACATTAATTTTTATATAAAAATAGAAATTACATTGAAAATATCTATCTAATGTAATTTCTATTTTTTAGTTAATATCATATTTACTATTCAAGCATATATTATAATTTAGATATTAATTATTAATTGTTTATATATTTTTCAAAAACATATCCAAAATCTTTATTATTATATTCATTTCTTATAGTTTGCATCCAATTAAAGTTAAAATTAGTTAATTCTTTTACTATTTCTGATGCATTTCCTTGTAATGAACTTCTCGATATTGCTTCATTAGCCATTTTAAGCCCATTCATACCATCTTCAACAGATGTATTATTCTTTCCTTGTATTCTTCCTATTTCAACTAAAGCTTTATATAAATCTTTTAACTGTTCTAGTTGTTTTTTATCAACATCTATACTAAATGAATTATTTCCAAAACTAAATTTTATCTCTATATCTAAATCTATAGTACCTGCTGTTTCTAATGTTACCGAATGTACTTTTTCATAGTAAAAATCATGTCTTTTTACTACTCTTTTTTTACTCACTGCACTAGTTCCATCTACGTGCAATAATCCTCTATTCGTAAACACATACTCATCTGATTTAGATTTTATTACAAAGTAAATTTTTTCTCCATCTTCATTCATTATGTAATCATCACCATCAACTTTATCAAAATCCTTTGGTGATATTATTTTTCCTATATCAGATAATCCTAATGTATCAGCTGCCATTTTTCCAAATAAATTTCCTGCCATTTCACGCCTCCTAGACTTAAATATTTACTTATATAAGAATTATATCTTACTATATGTTTCTATTTAGTAATTCTATATAGTGATTTCTATATCTATTTATTTAATAATATATTTTATATATACTACTAATTTTATAATAATCCTCTATAAATGATACTCATATCTTTTTAAAATATATAGCTAAGGATTTACCTTGTAATCTTTTAACATACTATTTCACTATCTATTTTTCCATTAATCTCTTTTTCTTTGTTTTTATAATCTTCTTTATCATCCTTATATAATATACTTATAATTTTCCCACTTATAGTAACTGCTATTATAGAAAAGAATACTTGCTTTATATCTAAATAAACTAATGATAATAATAAAACTATTCCATCAGTTATTAAATAAACATGATTAACCTTTAACTTGATAAGTTTATTTGCTACAAGTGCAATAACATCATCCCCACCAGATGCTCCTCCACCTCTAACTACAAGTCCAACACCTATTCCTACACCTATTCCTGCTAATATACTCGCTATTAGCATATTATGAGTAAAGCTTGGAACTAAAAAGCCTATATGCTCCCATACTTTATAAGTAAATGAGAATGTTGTAGTAGATAAAATAGAGTATAATAAAAATTTCTTTCCAAAGAATTTCGATCCTATTGTAAATAATGAAAAATCTATCACCACACTAGTTACTGATGGTGATATATTAAAAACATGTTGCAATAGTAATAATAAACCTAAAACTCCACCTTCTGTAATATTATTTTGATAGTTAAAATTGTAACTTCCAAAAGATAAAATTGTTGCTCCTATTATTATTAACAATATACTTCTTAATGTTACTTTTTTTATATACCGCAAAGTATCACTCCTAATGATTTTATTATTTATATATAATATTATATAACTTAGTATAATACCAATGGGTATATTAAATTTTTATTTGTCTATATTTATTAATACTATAAAAAATATATTATCTATTCAATGTGCTTGATGTAAAAATACACTAATACAATTTAATTGTAATAAAAAATGAACCCTAATAAATAGAGTTCATTTTTTTATTTTCTATAATTTTCCTACTAAATCTAAGCTTGGTATTAAAGTTTCTGCTCCTGGAGTCCATTTAGCTGGGCAAACTTGATCTCCGTGTTCAGCAACAAATTGTGCAGCTTGAACTTTTCTTAATAATTCTTCTGCATTTCTTCCTATACCATTGTCATGTACTTCGTAAGCTTTTATTTCT
>JAEIGA010017030.1_pt1 | contig 11064 bp, 9 predicted proteins | sample 9270691 | NCBI WGS metagenome assembly JAEIGA01 (sample SAMN17057246, study PRJNA624740) | gut metagenome | biome: biome; isolation source: fecal sample | host: Bos grunniens | place: China: Xizang | collected 2019 | reverse complement strand
TGCTCCCGAACTTGGACTTGAACCAAGGACCCTCTGATTAACAGTCAGATGCTCTAACCAACTGAGCTATTCGGGAATTTCTTTCAATCGTGTTGTTTTCGATTGCGGATGCAAAGGTACGCAAAAAATCGGAACCTCCAAATTTTTTGCCCATTTTTTTGCAAAAAAGTATAAATTTTTTCTCTACCTTTGTGAAACTGACTGAAATTTAACCGACTTTAAGTCCCTAATCTGAAATTTATATGGACATAGATCTTTTATCGAAAATGGTCAAGGAACTTATTCTGGATAATGATAAGGTTGTACTTCCGGGATTGGGTTCGTTTGTAGCAGAGACCGTCCCTTCAACATTCTCGGATAAAGGATATACCATCAATCCACCATATCGCCGTCTTTATTTCAGGGCAAAACCTGATGAGGGGGATCTGCTTGTTTCGTTCTATGCGACATCCAACGGACTGGATATGGCTGTTGCTGATAAGATAATCCGTGAATTTGTAGCAGAACTCAAGTCCATATTATATATAAGGAAGGCAATTGCATTTCCCGGATTGGGACGCATGAGGGCTACAAAGGAGAATGCAGTCTTTTTTGTGGCTGATGAGGACCTTGATATTTATCCGGAAGGATTGGGACTTGAACCGATATCGTTGAAGACACATCAGGAGACCAAGGAGGAGGTGGCTGCAGCTGTCGTTGAACTGAAGGCTATCGTTGAACCGGAGCCTCCAGTCATGGAACGGGAACAAACGGTAGCAGTACCGGAACAGCCGGTAACCGAACCTGAATTGCCTGTCGTAGAGCCGGTACTACCGGTAGTAGAACCTGAACCGGTGCCTGTGGCTGAGAAAATTGAACAGAAATCAGGTAGGAAGTTCTGGAAATCGATACTTTGGATAATCCTGATTGCAGGTCTCTTGCTGGCAGCGTTCGTTGCAGTATCAAGATTGTATCCTCATGCGCTTGATGCCTTGCTTTATACACCTGAAGAACTCGAAATCCTGAACCGTTAGACTGCTATGATAAAGTTTGAACAGAAATTTCATATACCCTGCTATAGTACGGATGCATCCTGGAGGCTTAAGCCGGCAGCGTTCATGGACCTTGCTCAAGAGGCGGCCGGACTGCATGCAGTGCATCTTGGCTTCGGATATGAAGACCTTATAAAGAATAATACAGCGTGGATTCTTTCAAGAGTGAACATAAAGTTCGTCGATACACCGGTGTGGAGGGATGACATTACGCTCACAACCTGGCATAAGGGCGCGAACCGTCTGTTTTTCCTCAGGGACTTCATTCTTACTGACAGCGAAGGCCGTGAGAGGGTCAAGGCTACCACTTCTTGGCTGGTCCTCAATCTTGAGACCCGCAGACTTGTGCGTGACCCTATGCTCATGGAGGAGGGTACTGTCTGCTCGGAAAACGTCATAGAGACTCCTGCTGACAAGGTTCAGATGCCGAAGGATGTGGAACCTGAACTCGCACTCGAACATGTTGTCGCATATTCCGATGTCGATATGAACGCCCATACCAACAACGCGATGTACATGCAGTGGGCCATGGATGCTGTCGACTATGAGACAGCATCTACAAGGCCAGTGAAGGAAGTTACCATAAACTTCAATCATGAGACAAAGGCAGGAGATCTCGTGTCGGTGTACCGTGCTTACGTCGAAAAGGAAGATGGTCTTCATGTATATATAGAAGGTAAGGTGCAGGAAACATCATCTTTCTGTGTCGAGATAGTATTCTGATGACCTTATAGTCCCAAAATGATCGATCTGATATACATATATGATCCTGCTCCTCTGATTCCCGCTCCGACAGCTGAAACCTCTGCGCTCAAGGTTGCCGGGGCAGAGTGGTTTCCCGTTGTTGATTCCAACGGGCTGGTCATTGGTCGTTCTACGCGTCAGTATTGTCATGGCGGAGCAAAGCCTCTTCATCCGGTGATCCATATCCATGTGATCGACAGGATGTCGAGGATATATCTTCAGAAACGTTCCATGAAGAAGGATATTCAGCCGGGAAAATGGGATACTGCTGTAGGCGGGCATGTGTCTTATGGTGAGACAATACTTGAGGCTGTATATCGTGAGGCATCGGAAGAGCTTGGACTATATGATTTCCATCCGATACATATCGAGACTTACGAATTCGAATCCTCTATAGAGAGGGAGATGGTCAGCGTATTTGCCGCTGTCGGATCTTATGAACTTACTCCTGACCTTGATGAGGTGGATGAGGGACGCTGGTGGCCGATAGAAGAAATCGATGCGGCAATAGGAACAGGCGTGCTTACACCGAACTTCGAAAGCGAATATCAGATGATCCGTAGCCAGCTTCTGGCCCTGTTGTAATATTTTCTGAATAAAATACCTGTTTTAAGTATAGGTGAACGGTCTCTATGTCATTCAAAATGTTTATTTTTGTATGATTTATAGACCATGAGCCATGTCAGGTATCGAATGTTTTATACCGTCCATGTCCGGAGATGACGTTTCCGTGACCGTGGAATCTTTCAGCAGAAGCTCTGCATTTACCGGTGTTACTCTGTTGTCTGGGGTTTCCCTTCGTGAAACTCAGACCTTGAAGGAGATTGCAGAGGCTGTTTCGGAAAAATATATCCTCATATATACGAAGGACCTGCCTTTGGAGATGGGCATGTTCGCCCTTGACCGCATTCTGTCCATAGCGGATGATACGAATGCGGACATGCTGTATGCCGACCATTACAGGACGGCAGGCGGTGAACGGAGGAAGCATCCGGTGATTGACTGCCAGAAAGGAGCCTTGAGGGATGATTTCGATTTCGGAAGCGTTCTCGTATTCCGCTCTTCATCATTCAGGAAGGCGGTGCGTGCAATGGAGCAGGATTATCAATGGGGAGCACTATATGACCTTCGTCTGCGCATGAAGAATATAGTCCATATAAATGAATACCTGTACACGGAGGTTGAAACTGATGGCAGAAAGTCAGGTGAAAAACAGTTCGACTATGTGGATCCGAAGAACAGGGCGGTGCAGATAGAGATGGAGAAGATATGCACAGAGCATCTGAAAAGGATTGGAGCATGGCTGCCTCCGATGTTCAAGGAGGTGACTTACGGAACTGGGGAACAGTGTGGAGTGACTGCCTCTGTGATCATTCCGGTATTCAACAGGGTAAAGACTGTAAAGGATGCGGTGGAGAGTGCATTGGCGCAGAAATGCGATTTCCCGTTCAATGTGATCGTTGTGGATAATCATTCCACTGACGGAACTACTGAACTCCTGACGGAAATGGCACAGAAGGACTCTCGTCTGGTGCATATGATACCTGCAAAATATGACCTGGGTATAGGTGGCTGCTGGAACCTCGCTGTACATGATCCGTCTTGCGGTGAGTTCGCCGTGCAGCTGGACAGTGATGATGTGTACAGCGGACGTGATACTCTGTCAAAGATAGTAAGTGCCTTCCATGATCAGAACTGCGCCATGGTTGTCGGAACATATCAGATGACGGATTTTGATATGAATCCGATACCTCCCGGGGTCATCGATCACAAGGAATGGACTGAAGAAAACGGAAGGAACAATGCATTGAGGGTAAATGGTCTTGGGGCTCCGAGAGCATTCTGGACTCCGCTTCTTCGTACACTCAATCTGCCGAACACCAGTTATGGTGAGGACTATGCTCTCGGATTGAGGGTCTCCCGTGAGTATCGTATCGGACGCATCTATGATGTGCTGTACTGCTGTCGTCGCTGGGAGGGCAATTCGGACGCAGCTCTTGATGTCGATAAAGTCAATGCCAATAATCTCTACAAGGACAGGATCCGTACATGGGAACTTGAAGCCCGTATCAGAATGAAGAAATGAAACAGGATTCAATACATAAATTCGTGTCAGACCAGCTTGAACTCTGGCCGCTGGCGAACGGGAACTTCAAGGCACTGGCAAAAGTCCTTGTCAGAAATGTGACGATCGGGGGACTTGAAGTCAAGCTTCAGTGCAATCCTGCCAGAATGATTTCGTCTGCTGCTAAACTTACGAAGGCTGACATTGCCAGACGCAAATGCTTTCTCTGCGTGCAGAACCGCCCTTCGGAGCAGGTCTGGAAGGAATTCAGACCTGAAAGCGGTAATGAATATCATATCCTGGTGAATCCGTATCCGATATTTCCGGACCATCTTGTCATTGCAATATCTGACCATGCGGATCAGTCGATAATGGGAAGATATGAAGACATGCTGGCTTTAGCCGGACAACATCCTGAAATGACATTTTTCTATAATGGACCGAGCAGTGGTGCTTCTGCTCCGGATCATCACCATTTCCAGGCGACTCCAAGCGGTACTGTTCCACTCGCATCTGATGTCGATGCCTGTCTGAATACTGGAGAAGTATGTGAACCGATAATATCAGAACGGGATTCTACCATATATAAGTATGACAGGTTTACTACAGGAGTCTTTGTGGTGCGCTCAAAATCCGCTTCGGATGCATCAAGACTTTTTTACAGACTCCTGGAATGTGCGGAGATACCGGCAGGAGAACCGGAGCCGCGACTGAACCTGTTCACATATTTCAAGGATGGAGAATACCGTTCAATAGTAATATTCAGAAAATGTCACCGTTCGCATCATTATTTCAGCGAAGGTCCGGATCATCTTACCATGAGTCCCGGCTGTGCTGACATGGGAGGCGTATTCATCGTTCCTGTCAAGGAAGAATATGAAAAACTTACTCCTGAACTCCTTGCTGAGATGGTGGGTGAGATCTGTATCACCAAAGATGAGCAGGAACGTATCATATATCGTCTGAAACGTGTCCAGCCTCTTCTTAATGTAGGCATAATGCGTGCTGAAGAGATTGAGTTCGAGGTCTTTGCTGACGGAAAAGCTGTGCGTAAGGCTACCCTCAAGGACGGTAAGATAGAGTATGATGGTGAACTTCATGAAGAACTCTGTTTCAAGGCAGCCGGCCGGTCATCGGTTTTTGCAGAACCTTCATTTGTGCTTCATGGGGTGACCATAGGAGTGAAGTTCCATTGGGAAAGACAGGAAACCCAGCAGTTTGCAGGAGACCTGAAGATTGTAGTTGACGGTAATAAGCTGCAGGTAATAAATGTCATTGGTATTGAGGATTATCTGCTCAGTGTCATATCCTCGGAAATGAGTGCGACGGCATCGGAAGAGTTCCTCAAGGCTCATGCAGTCATATCCCGTTCATGGGTCATGTCCCGCATGAGACCTGCTGTAAAGCCTGTTGCATCAAAAGAAATTGATAACCTCCCTAAACTCATGACCTGGCTGTATTCCAACATGGATGTGGCAGTACGGACAGGAAATGAGTATGTGAAGTGGTATGATCATGATGACCACAATCTGTTCGATGTATGTGCTGACGACCATTGTCAGAGATATCAGGGCCTTACGCGCGCTGTAGGGGAGACAGTTAGAAAGGTGATAGAGGCTACATGGGGGCAGGTGCTGACTTATGAGGGTGAATTGTGCGATGCCAGATTTTCAAAATGCTGCGGAGGCATGATGGAGAAATTCTCGACATGTTGGCAGGATAGGGATTATCCATATCTTCAGGCATTGCCGGACTCACCTGACCATGACCCGGAAGCAGACAGTTTCTGTCAGAATGCAGACAAGGAAGTTCTCGCCCAGGTGTTGAACTCATATGATCAGGAGACTGTGGACTTCTATGATTGGGTGGAGGAACTTGATCCTGTAAAGGCAGGTGAACTGATTGAACGGAAATTCGGAGTGATGACTGGTGCTGTCAAAGCTCTCGAACCTCTCGAAAGGGGAGCTTCCGGCAGGATAACACTTTTGAGGATTGTCGGTGAGTTGCAGACTATAGTTGTGGGTAAGGAATTGGAAATCAGGAGGATATTGTCGGAGACCCATCTGAAGAGTTCCGCATTTGATGTGGAATATCAGGATGGAAAGATACTTTTAAAAGGTCGTGGCTGGGGACACGGAGTAGGACTATGCCAGATAGGAGCTGCTGTGATGGCCTCGCGTGGGTATACATACAGACAGATATTGGAACATTATTATAAGGGTGCGAGTATAGATGAAGTCAGATAGAAATCCGTGGTTATGGATCCCGACTCTGTATTTTGCCGAGGGAATCCCATATTTCATTGTCAACAATATTTCTGTAGTCATGTTCAAGAATATGGGCATGCCTAACGGAATGCTCGCCCTTTATACGAGTCTTCTGTATCTCCCGTGGGTGATAAAACCTCTATGGAGTCCGTTCGTGGATATAATCAGGAGCAAGAGATGGTGGATAATCTCGATGCAGGTCCTCATGTCGGCGGCTATGTTCATGCTTCCGTTCTTTCTGCCTCAGGCAACAGGTGAGGCAATCAAGGACACTCCGTTGTTCTTTGTAACCCTGTCGTTGTTCTGGATCACTGCGTTTGCTTCAGCGACGCATGATGTAGCGGCAGACGGTTTCTATATGCTTGGTCTTGACAGTGGTACACAATCGGAGTTTGTCGGTATCAGGAGTACTTTTTACCGCCTGTCTTCCATTTTCGGACAGGGAGTCCTTGTTGCGCTTGCGGGAATGGTGGAGACAAGGACAGGCGATGTGCATCATGCATGGAAACTGACTCTTGCCCTCTCAGCAATGATATTTTCTGTCATCACCTTATACCATACATGGAGCCTGCCTCGTCCGTCTGCTGACAGGATGTCTTCTGACATGACTGCTAAAGAAATATTCATGGATTTCGGAAGGACTTTCGTTACGTTTTTCAGAAAGCGTAATGTGTTGATTGCTATGCTGTTCATGCTTCTTTACAGACTTCCGGAGGCCTTCCTGGTGAAGATGATGAACCCATTCCTTCTCGATGCTGTACCCGATGGGGGCCTCGGACTTTCTACAGAAGCCGTGGGAGTGATCTATGGTACAGTGGGAGTCGGTGCGTTGACTGCCGGAGGCATTATAGGAGGTATAGCGGCCTCGAGATGGGGATTGAAAAAATCTCTTTGGCCTATGGCCGCCGCCCTTACATTGCCATGTCTTTCCTTTGTTTTTCTGGCGGCATTCCAGCCGTCAGACATGTGGGTGACCGGTGCATGTGTAGCCTTGGATCAGTTTGGATATGGCTTCGGATTTACTGCATATATGCTTTATCTGATATATTTTTCTGATGGTGAGTTCAAGACGGCACATTATTCGCTCTGCACTGCTTTCATGGCCTTGAGCATGATGATTCCGGGTATGTTTGCCGGATATCTTCAGGAAAGTCTGGGCTATACGTCATTTTTCGGTTTTGTCATGATATGCTGTCTTGTGACAGTGTCGGTGACATTCCTCGTCAAGGTAGATCCTGAATATGGTAAGAAACGCTAAATCCTGGATTATGAAATCGTTTTACATCTGTGTGCTTACATGCATGCTCTCTCTCCTGTATTCGTGCGGACCATCTTATATCAAGCCGGTGGATGCCTCACAGGAATCATTTGCAGTATCATTCTTCAAAAGTGTCAATGAAATTACTCCTAAAGGGGAGAATGTTGTCGTATCACCATATAGCGCTGCAATAACATTGTCCATGCTTGCAGAGGGTGCTCAGGGACAGACCCGGGTTGAGTTTGACAATGCACTTGGCGGTGTACTCTATAAGGCGCAGGATCTCGGCAGTAATGATACTGTAGTTGTCAAATCAGCAAATTCTGTGTGGATCGATGACAATTTCAGTCCTCGCAACAGATATGTGAGTCTGCTGGAAAAGGATTTCGATGCATTTCTTGATGTTCTGAATTTTGCCGATCCTGCAACTCTCAAGGCAATAAATAACTGGTGCTCGGAGAATACTGCAGGAAAAATAACCTCTATCCTAGACAGGCTGGATCCGAGCAATGTCATGGTTCTGATCAACGCTCTGTATTTCAATGCTCCATGGGAGGAGGAATTTGACCCAGAGATGACTTCTGACCAGATGTTCCATGGTGTAGACAAGGATTCGCAGGTAAAGATGATGGGACGTAAGGGTCAGTATCTATATGCGGAAAAACAGGGATTTCAGATCATTCAGCTTCCATATCAGGGGTTGAGGTATGCCATGTATGTCATCCTTCCTCCAGAGGGTGCAGATCTTGACAGACTCATAGGTAAGGCTGATGCGCTGATGCTTGATTCTGCTTTGGATATGCTGCGGCAACAGGAAGTAAGATTCTTCATGCCTCGTTTCAAGATCGAGACATCCATGTTGCTTAACAGGTCGTTGCAGAAGATGGGTATCAGGACTGCATTTACCTCCGCGGCAGATTTCAGAGGCATAGCTGAAATGGGACCTCTCGTGCTTGATCAGGTGAAGCAGAAATGTTATATCGATGTTTCGGAAAAAGGTACAGAGGCAGCAGCCGTAACTTCTGCACAGATAAGGCTGACCGCTGCACGCCCTGTAGTCAAGCTCCCTGTGATGAGGGTGGACAGACCTTACCTTTTTGTAATTGCAGATGGTGAAAACAAGAACATCCTTTTTGCCGGTAAGATATTAAATCTGTAATTTTGCCGCTATGAAAAGACTCTCCCTTGTTTTAATATCGTTTCTGTTCTGTATCTGCGTTATGGATGCCCGTCATAAGCAGCAGAATGTATTTCCTGTAATGACAGGCATAGAAGTTCTGCGTGAGGGTGGCTTTAAGCAGTTGAAGGGCAGGAAGGTAGTACTTGTCACTAACCCAAGTGGAGTCGACAGGCATCTGAATTCAACTGTAGATATTCTATATAACGCACCGGAAGTCGAACTTGTCGCTCTTTTCGGGCCAGAACATGGTGTCAGGGGAGATGTATATGCCGGAGACAAGGTGAATGACAGCGTGGATTCCGTGACCGGTCTCCCTGTATATTCTTTATATGGCAAGACACGTAAGCCTACCGAAGATATGCTCAAGGGAATAGATGTCGTTGTTTATGACATACAGGATGTGGGTGTACGTTCATATACATTCATCAGTACCTTGGGTCTCGTGATGGAGGCCTGTGCGCCTCTTGGTATAGAGGTCATGGTTCTTGACAGACCGAATCCTCTTGGAGGAGAAAAGATCGAGGGATGCTATGTGGAACAGCCTTTCAATTCCTTTGTCAGCCAGTATCGGATCCCGTATATCTATGGACTGACTGTCGGCGAACTGGCCCGACTTATTAATGAGGAAGGTCTGAACAGAGGTCAGAAAGGAAATCAGGAACCGGTGAAGTGTAAATTGACTGTAATCCCTATGAAGGGCTGGAGACGCGAAATGGTATATGAGCAGACCGGTCTGCCATGGGTCCTGCCGTCGCCTAATATCCCGTTCAAGGACTCTCCGATGTATTATGCGGCATCAGGTGTTTGCGGAGAACTGTACGGGTTCATGAATATAGGCATCGGGTACACTCTTCCGTTTCAAATATTTGGAGCAACCTGGCTCGATCCGCAGAAACTCAAGGAAAAACTTGAAGCTTATCAGCTTGATGGAGTTTCTTTCAGAACAATATGGTATAAACCGTTTGCCGGTGCCCTCAAAGGACTGCCGGTCGGCGGAATCCAATTCTTTTTTACCGATTATGCTTCAGCACGGATCACTGAGGTGCAGTTTCATGTCATGCAAGCTGTGGCCGAACTGTATCCAGACAAGAAGGCATTCGAGGTCGCAAATGGTGTGGGACTGTTCGATAAGGTGTGTGGCACGGATTATGTGAGGAATGAGTTCAGTAAAAGGTATGTTTTTGATGACATCAGGGATTATTGGCGCAAAGATGAAGCCGGATTCCGTATGATGTCACAGAAATACCATATTTATTGACCTTAATTCCCATTTATTATGAAACGTGTTGGTAATAAGGCTGCTGCAGTGCTTATGATGTTGGCGTTGACAGCATTTTCATTTGATTCTGATGCACAGTACCGCAGGTCTGAATCCCGACCTTCGTCATCGAAACAGGAAAGACCGTCTTCCAGACCTCAATCCAGACCATCCTCTAAACCGTCAACAAGACCGGCAAAACCTTCTGCGAAACCGGATCTCCGTCCGCAGAAGCCTGCACCGAAGCCGAATGTGAAGCCAGGTGGTCCGCAGGCCAGACCTCCAAAACCAGCGGTACGGCCAAAACCACCTGTGCGCCCGAGACCGGTCGTCCGCCCTCGTCCTGTAGTCCGTCCAAGACCTGTAGTCATCCGACCTTCATACGGAACCATTATAGCTGCAAATATTGCCAGAGATATGGCTTTGACAGCAGTGAATATGGCATATGTCAATGCTTTGGTACAGCAGAATAATGCTCTTGTGGCACAGCTTGGAGTTGTTCAGAACATGGCTGATGCAAATGCCGGCTATCTATATCATGACGGAGTATTCTATAGCAGGAATGCACAGGGTGAATATGTTGTGATCGTGCCTCCTGCAGGTGCATTGGTTGATTCGCTGCCGGATGATTTCGAGACCTTGACGATAGATGGGAACGAGTACTACATGGTTGACGATACCATATACGGACTTGCAGTTGTCGATGGAAAGGCCTGTTTCGAAGTGATAGGCCAGTTGTATAAATAGCCTATAGATTGTTAATCATACTGTTCAGCAGGGCAGGATCTCCTGATGAATACAGATCGATTGAGAAGCCGTCATCTTTGATGATGGCTTTTTCATTCATGATATCATAAAGATGTCTTGCTACTGCCGGGGCCGGATCTATGAGGCGGATGTTTCTTTCCGGGCTCAGTCTCTCTGCTATCTTGGATATGGTTTCCGCAAGGAACGGATAGTGGGTACATCCGAGTACGATGGTGTCAGCCCCTTCGTCAAGCATAGGTTCAAGGCTTTCGGTCACAATGTCTTCTGCCACAGGTCCGGTTGTGATTCCTTTTTCGACAAGTTCTACAAATCCTTGCCCTATATGTTCCACTACCTTGACATCGTCAGCATATCTGCCCCTTGTGTCCTTGTATTTGTCTGCTTTCAGTGTGCCGGCGGTTGCGAGAACTCCTACAACCCCAGTCTTTGTGATCATTGCGGCAGGTTTTATTGCCGGTTCCATTCCAATGAATGGCAGGTCGTATTCTTCTCG
>JAEIGA010017029.1_pt1 | contig 11065 bp, 8 predicted proteins | sample 9270691 | NCBI WGS metagenome assembly JAEIGA01 (sample SAMN17057246, study PRJNA624740) | gut metagenome | biome: biome; isolation source: fecal sample | host: Bos grunniens | place: China: Xizang | collected 2019 | reverse complement strand
TTTTTACATAATCGTAAATACCTGGGAAATGCTTTATATGACCCAGATGGTCATTTTACATTGTTTCCTTATTGGGAAGAAAAACTAAAAGAAATATTTCCAACTCCAACGACAACAAATTATAACACTATAGTTTTTACTGGCGCTATTGGTTTGGGAAAGTCTACCATAGCGGTTATTTGTTTATTATACATGTTATACCGGCTGTTGTGTCTAAAGGACCCGTATTTATATTATGGAATGCAGCCTATTGATAAACTCTCAATATCTTTGATGAATATCACTCTAGAAAACGCTAAGGGTGTTGCACTAGATAAGATGAATCAAATGATTTTATCTAGTAGTTGGTTTATGTCACACGGCACTATGTCAGGTACTACTAACCTGGTATTTAAACCAGAGAAACATATTGAACTAATTACGGCTTCAAGTAATAACCAGGTAATTGGTCGTGCACTTTTTGCTAATTTTACTGATGAAGTTAACTTTGGTTTGACCAGCGATACAGAAAAATTAAAGAAAAAACAAAAAGCATTAATTTCTCAGATTGACGCACGTATGAAATCTAGATTTTTACGTGGTACATATTTACCCACTTTAAATATAATTGCATCTTCTAAAAATAGCGAACAGTCGTTTTTAGAAGACTTTATAAATTCTAAAGTTCAAAATGAATCTAAAAATACCCTTATTGTGGATGAACCTCAATGGGTTGTAGATGTACGAAAAGACTCTCCTATAAAATTTTGGGTTGCAGTCGGTAATAAATTTTTAGCAAATGAAGTATTACCGTTAGATGCTTCAGATACTTTAGTTGATGAATATCGTGCAAAGGGTTACAACATGATTCATGTACCAATAGGCTATCGTGAAAATTTTGTTGAAAACCTTGACGGTGCTTTACAAGATATAGCTGGTATTGCAACAGCTTCTGCACTTAAATATATTTCTGGAATGAAGTGGAATGACTGTCTTAACGAACAAATCCAGAGCCCATTTACTAAAGAAGTTTTAGAAGTTGGCGATAGAAAAGAAGACAAAGTTCAATATTCGGACTTTTTTGATTTATCTAAAATACCTAATAATTTATTAGGCTTACCACTATATATTCACCTTGATATGTCTGTTAGTGGAGATAAAACAGGTATTGCAGGTGTTTGGATAACACAAAAGTTAGTATCCGCAGAAGACCAAAATCAAGCAAAATCTTTATTTTATAGAGTTGCTTTTTCTTGTGCAATTAAAGCACCAAAAGGCGCTCAAATATCATTTGATAAAAATAAACAATTTATTTATTGGCTTAAACAGCAAGGTTTTAACATAAAGAAAGTTACAAGCGATACATTCCAGTCTGCGCCAGTACTACAAGATTTACGTGCAAATGGTATAGACTGTGATATATTATCAGTAGATAGACTTACCGGTGAAGGAAAGAACAAAATATGTGAGCCGTATCATTATTTTAAGTCTACTATATATGAAAATCGTATTGAAGTTTATAAAACGCAACTACTTACAGAGGAAATTGTAGGTCTTGAGCGACTTTCAGATGGTCATATAGACCATACTACAGCTGGAATAAATAGTAAAGATATTTCCGACGCTGTATGCGGTGCAGTATTTGAAGCTAGTAAACATGCTGAAGAATTTGCTTATAGTTTTGGTGAAACGTTAGAAACAACTTTAGAAGTTAATTCTTATGAGGATTCTACACAAGAAATTAAAAATTTAGCCCAAAGCATGTTAGGCTCTTTACAGGTTAAGAATCCAAAGACCGGCCAAATAGAGCCTACACAAGCTATGATTGCAGATGAATTTGATTCTTATTTAGGTACTGCATCAGACGGTATATTATATTGGTAAAGGATTTATAAGTATAATGAGATTTATATTAGATGAAACTTTATTTTTAGAAACTTTAGCTTCCGTGAAAGCTAGTTACCCAAACATACCTGATGATATGTTTATAACTATTGTTCAGTTAGACCCTACTTATATTGAGGGTCGAGACAGTGTTGGTAAGTATGGTAAGTGGCTTTTAAACTTATATAATCGAGGTAACTTAGGTAGTTTTGGTCATGTTACCGATGCCTTAACTCGGTTTGAAGATAATAAAAAGTTTCTAAAAAACAAGGATATAGGACAGTTTAAAACATTAGATGATTTAGACACATACCTTAATAATCCTGATAATTATAATGAAGAGTCAGCTCGTCAGAAAGTTCGCGATGCTCAAAAAGCTCGTCATAATGTAGACCTCAATACTGAGGCTGAAAAAGTTCTTGATGGTACTCGCTGGGAAGTTTGGATACCTAAAACCTACGCAGCAAGCTGTAAATTAGGACAAGGTACTTCTTGGTGCACTGCAACTACTGAGAGCGACCATTACTATAAATATTATACTAATCAAGGGCCTCTCTACATTTTAATTAATAAAGCAGACCCAGAAGATAAATATCAGTTCCATTTTGAATCCGAGTCCTTTATGGATACGGAGGATTATTCAGTAAATAATCCTTATTATTTCGTTAAGGGTGACGAAGATTTACATAGCTATTTTAAACCAAAATTCGCTGAAATGGCCGGTGTTGATTTATCGCAAGAAATTATTTCTTGGGATATGTCTTTTGAAGCTCTTGCTAAATCTTTTGAAAAAGAGTACAGACCTAATACTAATACTCGCAGAGAATTGTGTTCTGGTGAATTTATTGCTGCAGTTCTTGTAGGTGATACCTTTGACTATTTTGCTAGCATAGATGGTCCTGACCCTTATCAGTTAGATTTAGATAATTTATCTGAATCTGTGCTTGAAGAGCTTACTAGGCTAGGTTTAACCGTAGACCAATTAAAAGAAATTGCAAATACAGGTGATACTGAAGATGGTTTTGATTACGCAGACGAAGTAAATAGTGCACTTCAAAGTGCCTCTTTCGAAGGTGAATTAGTAGGTACTGAGTCAGAAGTTTATAATGACTTAATGAAAACTATATATAATTCAGATTTACCCTTTTTAAAGGTTTCTAAAATTGACAACGGCTTTAACTTTGAAGGACCTACAGAAGATATTTTAGAAGCCTGTTATGACGATGAATATATTGAAATTTTTACAAGCGGTTATACACTTAAAGAAAATTTATTTACTGCTTGGTTCTATGAATTCGAATTTGAAGAACCTTATTATGGCTGGCATGATTTTAGTCAAGAGGCTTTTAATGACCGATTAGCTGATGAGCTTTATAACATTGGTCGAGATTAATTATGTGGGAGGTGCCTACTGAGTGGGACTATTAGAACGAGTACAACGTATGTTTTTAAGTGAAGAAGCTTTAAAAGTGCGTTTAGCAGCTAATCCAGAAAGAGACCATGAACTTGGTATTTCTGGAGTAGATGATGATATAACTGAAAAACAAATAGGTGCGGCAACATCTCTTATTGATGCAACAGATGTAGATAAATTTACTACGCTTTCTAAGTATCGCGATGAACGCTATGAAGCATATGAAGAAATGCTTGTAGACCCTATAATTTCTGCAGCACTGGAAATGTACGCAGATGATTCTACACCTTATAATGCAGATAATAGAATTGTATGGGCGGAATCAGATGACCCTGTAATTGCAGAAGCAGCAAATAGACTTATTAAAGTACTAGGCATTGAAGGTCACGCTTGGCGTGATATTTATTCATTATGTACCTATGGCGATTTATACTTTAGACTATATCGTGAAGGCGACGAATCCGAGGCAGAGCTTGATAATAAAGATGGCGAAACCGCTCAAATTACTGTTAAGCCTCATGATAAAACGCGTAAATTAGAAGAGCGTATTGAATACGTAAATAATCCAGCAGCTATATTTGACTTGCAGGAAAAAGATAAGACAACTGGATTTATTCGTATGCGCATGAAACCTAGTCAGCAGACTCAGGGTATGAATAAAGAGTTTTTAAGTGGATTTAATCAACCTATTAGTACAGTAGCTCCAAATAGTTTTGATATGATGAACAATACATCTTATGTGCATGTTTGTTTATCTGAATCTGTAGAGAGATTTCCTAACTTACTGGCTATAAAAGATGATGATGGACAAACCACTGACATTTATAAAATAAAGACCGGTAAATCGCTTCTTGAAGATGCGTATCCAGTTACACGTCAATTAAAACTTTTACAAGATAGTTTACTTCTTAATCGTTTAACTAAGTCAGCATTAATTAGACTTTTACAGATTGAAGTAGGCGATATGCCTAAGAACGAGGCTAACTTATTAGTTCAGCGTGTAAAAGGCTTAATGGAACAAAAAATGGCCATTAATACAGAATCAGGCGCAGCTCGTTCGTATAATTCACCGGGCCCAGTAGAGAACATTATTTATATACCTACTAAAGGTGGTAAAGGTGCTATAAACCAAGTTACCATTGGCGGTGATATTAATGTTAAGGATATTGTTGATGTAGATTATTTCCAAAATAAACAACTTGCAGCACTTAAGATTCCAAAGCAGTATTTAAATTTCGACGCTCCAGAAGGCCTAAGTAATGGCGCTAACCTAACTAAGGTATCTTCCAGATATGCTCATACTATCATGAGAATTCAAGCAGCGTATTCATTAGGTATTACAAATGTTTTAAATTTATTTTTTATAGATAAAAATTTAGATTATGTAGGTAAATTTACTATTAAGATGGTAACTCCTACTACAGCAGAAGATACTGAACGTAGTGAGATTCTTACTAATCGCATATCTCAGGTTCGAGATATTATGGATATTTATGCTGATTATGATGAAGATACTCGTCACGAGATTCTTAAAGCGCTTACTGCTGATTTACTACAGATTCCAAGTATTTCTGATGTATTCAATAGACTTGATACTGAAGACTTAGATGATGCTGTAGAAGATGAGTCCGATATAGACAATACGTCTGATAGCGATATGCCAGGTGGTTTTGGTGAATCTCCTAATATTGTTAATGGTCCAGGTGAGGGCTTAGCTGAAACTCCTGATACTTTTGCGCCACCTGAAAATGGCCCTGCACCAAGTGAGGCAGTTAATGATACTTTAGCAGATTTATCTGAAATTATATAAGTGAGGTTTAATTTAAGATGGACTATAAATTAAAAGAAATTATACTTAATTATTTTACTTCTGTAAAAGAAGATGACATTCAAGACATTATTGCACAATACAATGATGAGCCTAATGGTGACGAAAAAATTCGTGAAAAGCTTGCCGCAGATTTAGATGACCTTTTAGATTTTGCTTATCAATGTCTTCCCGACCATGTAGATGAAGAGCATAGAAAATTTCTTACAGATATTTTAAAACATATTTATGATAATATCGATGCAAAAGAGCTTGTAACTTATATTGATTGGGAATAACTTCATATAGTATAACTCAAACTAAAGACCTACTGTATTACGTTATTTGACGTAGTTCAGTAGGTTTTTACACTTTTAAATATTTTGAATTTTGATTGTACAATAATTATTGATAAACTATTTTTAAAAATTTAAATTGTGGGAGAAATTAATAGACTATGTTAGTTTCAAAAGAATATTATTTTGAAGGTTTGTCACATTTATCTTTAGATGCGCAACAATCCTATTTGCAAAAGTATTTAGTTACTAAGAAAATTGAAGACGAAGGTATTATAGAAATTCATAAACAATGTAAAATCCCAGTAATAGAATTTTATTCTATGCTTCATAAAAAGTTACATAAAATCGTTACTGAAGTGTTAGATAATCGACCTCGTCCGCTTAGTGAATGTATTAAAACAGTAACTAGTATTATTACTCAAGCTACAATAACTCTTGAAAAACAGTTTTCAAATGCTACAGTTAAAGAAAGTAATGAATTTATACATTGTGTAGGTCTTGAAACTTTATCTGAAGCTTTATATAAATTTTTTAATACAGGGGACTCTACGATGCTTCAAGCAGAAATTAATAGAGTTCGCGAAGATATTTTATTTGTTAAAAAATATAACCTTTAATTTTTAGATTGGAGACGCGAATTATATGGCTAAATCAGTATTAATTGAATCCCGTCTAAATTCTCTTAAATTGTGCGAGTCACAAGGACAACCACGCAAAGGTTGTTTAGGCCGTATGGAAGGTATTTGTGCTGACTTCGCTAATCCAACACGTAACGGTAGGTTTTATTCAAGAGAACTTTGGGAAAACGTTTTTAATAGCGACCTTGTTAAGGAAGCATTAGAATCCAAAACTCTTATTGGTGAGTTAGACCACCCTGAAGACCGTTTTGAGCCACTTGCTCAAGAAGCTTGTGTAGTTTTAACGGACTATTCTTTCGATGACCAGAATCAGGTACTTCGTGCCGGTTTTGACATATTAGATACACAAAAAGGTCGTATTCTAAAATCTCTTTTAGATTACGGCTGTGTAATGGGTGTTTCAAGCAGAGGTCAAGGTGATACAATCCAAAATGGAGAGTATGAAGAAGTTGACCCTGAAACTTATGATTTTGCTTGTTTTGATGTAGTGCTTACACCAGCAGTTCAAACAGCTAGACAAGCTGTTGTAGAATCTGCTAAGTCTAAGTCACGTCTTAAAGCTTTAGAGGAATCATTCCATACAGAAATTAAAAACGCAAAATCGATTAATGAGCTCGATAACTTAAAAGCAGTTGTTGAAGCCACTCAATTACCCAATGCGCAGAACATTGTTTCTGCTATTGATACACGTTGCAAATCTCTTACTGAAGGAAAGACTATTTCTGAACAGACTAAAGAAGATTTACATACAGCTAAAATTAAAATAAATAGACTTGAAAAACAGATTTCGAAACTCAACGATAAGACTATTACCGAACAAAGAGAATATCGAGATAACATTGAAAGTTTATCTACTAAGATTTTGGCATATCAGCACAGAGAGGCTAGATTAACTGAAAATCTTGCTGCAGCTCGTCAAAATAATCTTGAGTTAAAGAAGCAGCTAATTGCTAAAGACCGTAAGGTAGCATTAGAGTCAGCTGCCACTGCAAACGTCGAGACTAAATTGACAGAAGCTACAGATACGGTTACACGTTTATCTGAAAGACTTGGTCGTGCTGAACACAACATTACAAAAGCTAATGTTGCTCGTGATAAAGCTTGTAGTGATTTAAGAGATACCAGAAAGCAGCTTGAAAACGTTAAACGTGAAAAAGCTATTTCAGACCAATCTGTTAAAGACCTTCAAGAAGAAATCGCAAATCTTAATTCTGAAAATTCTAGACTTTCTAATAAACTAGACGAATCTGTAAAGGCTCAGAAAGCTGAGGCTAAGTCTCTAGCTGAAGCCGCAGACCGCGCAAAGCAGAAGACTTTAGCTGAACATAAGAAATTGTCTGAGAACCTTTCAGATATGCGTAATAACTACATAAAGTTAGCTGCGCAACAACATGGACTTAATGAGTCTGCTGCCCGTTCTTTAATAAACGATACTATGTCTGCTTCTCAAATAAATGAAGCACTTAAAGCTGAACGTAATCGTTTAGACCGTTATAATGAATTACCTTTTCATACCGGACAGGTAAAACCCACTATGACTGTTGAAAGTAAGTCTATCCGTTCTTCTAACGAAGATACCGAAATAGCAAATTCTAAAGCTTTTATGGAACGCGCTGCAGGACTTATGGATTAGTATAAGTTCATAATTTATTATTTTATTCTTAATATTTTATAAGGAGAAAAACTTGTTATGGCAAACATTAATGTAATGAGCGAAAAGCTTATCAACACTTCTGGCGCTAAATTAAATATGCAGCGTCATAGCAATCGTATCGCTATTGCTGAGAACATCAACAAGAAACTTGGCAAAGGCGCATTAACTCTTGAGAAGAGAGCAGCTCTTGCTACTTGTCTTGAGAACACCCGTCAAATCTGTGAAGCTACACAGTCTTCTATGCTTCCTTCTAAGACCTTCTTCTTAGACATGGTTGCATCTGTAATTCCTAACACTATTGCTTCTGAAGTTGTTTCAGTTCAGGCTATGGAAAGCAAAGCTGGTATGATTTCTTACCTTCGTTTTGTTTATGGTTCTGAGAAGGGCGCAACTAAGGAAGGCACTATGTTCAACAACAGCCTTTATCATGGTACTTCTGATATGAACTATTCAGGTGCTGAGGTTAAAGGTGAGTTAGTTGATGGTGAGTACGCAATGTATGCACCTGTTATGCCTGGTTCTATTCGTGTAGACGGTGAACCTGCTGCTGACACTATCTTTGAAAACCTTGCTACTGGTAAGTTTGCTGATGCAGCTGCTATGGCTGGTAAAACTATTGACTATCGTTATAACAATGAAGACATCACTCCTGGTGTTCATGAGAAAGGTGTTCCTCATGGTGTTAACGTGCCTCAGATTAATCTTGAGCTTGCTCAGCTTCCTGTATTTGCTCAGAGCCGTAAACTTGCTGCTTACTGGGGCTTCGATGCAGCTTATGACCTTAAGAAACAGTATGGTGAAGACGTAACTGCTCTTATGGCTGCTCAAGCTGCTGGTGAAATCGCATACGAAATCGACACAGAAATCTGTAACGACCTTTATCGTATGGCTGGCGCTGGTACAGAATTAGTATGGTCTAAGACTCAGCCTGTTGGCGTAAGTAAAGTAGACCATTATGATTCTTTCTGGGCTACTCTTGCTGAGGGTGACGCAGCTATCTTCGCTGCTACTCAGCGTTTCCGTTCTAACTACATCATCTGCGGTGTAAACGTTGCAGCTGTTATTGAAGTTATGAGAAACTTTGATGCTGCTTCTGCTTCTAATGCTGTAGGTCCTCACCTCATCGGTACTTTAGGCGGAAAGTATAAGGTATATGTTGTTCCTCAGTTTGACCCAGATGCATTTGTAATGGGCTTCAAGGGCGGTAACTTCCTTGAGACTGGTTATGTATATGCACCTTATATGCCTGTTCTTTCTACTCAGATGATTACAACTGCTAACATGGTTGGTCAGCAAGGTTATGCTACCTCTTACGGTAAGAGAATGGTTAACAACAAGCTCTACTGCAAAGGTCGTATCACTGAGTAATTTAGCAGTATATTTATTGCTTAATTCACTTTAAACTTTTATAGGACCGACTGTATTTTACTAGACGGTTATTAGTCGGTCCTTTATTTATAAACTGTCTTAATACTAATAAGGAGACTATTATAATGGCAACATTTAAATTTACTAATGTTTCTAATGAAAGAGAAACCGTTAAGGGCACTTATGATGCTCCAGTTAATCCTACTCTTAGCTATGCTGAAGGTGCTGCTGCTGAAGCTTATGTAAATGCTAAGGAAGATTTTGCTGTTGCTGCTGGTGACGTAAAAGTTCCTGTATATGACCTCGGCGTTCATTCTATGGCCGTAGTTCATCCTGGTGAAACTCTTGAAATCGCAACTGAAAAGGCTGCTGAAATTGCTTTCTATGCTGAAGTTGCTTGCCAGCTTGAGAAAAGTGACTGTATTAAAGTAGAAGTTGAGGGCGTAGAACCTCATACTCCTGAGTCTATCTAATTAGACTTAAATATAATTAAAATATTATAACTCATAGAGTTTGATATTACCAAGTCCGGCGTAAATAGTCAGGCGAGTTTATGCCCCACACATAGACACTCGACTGTGTTTATGTCGGACTTTAATTTTTCTTATTTAGGTTTGGAGGTTTAAATTTTTAGTTATGGTTAGAACTATGGCCGACTATGTAGATGACATAGCGTTTCAATTAGGCGGCGGGGTATTAGAGCTTGAAATTGAATCTCAACTACCTAAATGTGTCAATAAAGCATTAAAAGAAATAATGCGTTATATGACTACGCCAAAACTTAAGACTGTTCCCTATTCTAATACGATAGATTGTAATGAGCATAAAGTCTATAGTGTTATTAGTGTACGACGCCCTAATCCTATTTATGGAACTACTTATGGCGTTGGAGACTTGGATGTTTTCTCTCTGGCTAGTGGCGTTTTAAGCTCGGTTGACCCGACTTATTACGAGAACCGGATGATGCTTATACAGCAACGGAACACCATTTCTACTGATTTGGACTTTATATGGGAACCCAGCACAAAATTGCTACGACTCTCAGTTAATCCACCTTTTCCAACGGTAGTTACAATAGAGTATATACCAGACTATGAAAATGTAGAAGAGGTAACAGAGCCTTTTTGGCAAGATTTTATATTACAAATGGCTACAGCATACGCAAAAGTTATTACTGGCCGTATTCGTAGCAAATATACACTTAAATCCTCACAATATGAGCTTGACGGTAATACGCTAATAGCCGAAGGTAATGAGGAACTTAATAATATTAGAACTTATCTACGTGATAATGTAGATTTAGCTTTCCCAATTGATTAAAATCAATTATTTTTAAGATTGGAGACATATTTAAAATGGATGTAAACGTTTTTGAAATGGCTTTTAGAGAAAACGCTGCTTTAGCTAGTGCGCCTGTAAAACCTTCTAAAAAGGTTGTTGAGTCCGTTGCTCGTAAGGTAGCTAAACTTGTTGAGCCCGAAAAAATTGTAAAAGAGTCTGTTCAACTTGGTAAAATTCGTTTCACTGAAGATACTGACGAAATTTCAAGTGTACAGCCTGATGATGATATCGTAGTAGTTTATAGTGACGATATTAAACCAGACATGACTGAAGAAGAAGTAGAACAGGCTGCACAAGACCTTATTGGTGCAACTATTTGTAAATGCGGTGTTTGCGGCGCTAATTACATTGCCTCTGAAGAACATAGTCATGATGATGAACTGGTAGTTGCTGACGATGCTGCTACTAAGGATGAAGAAATTCCTGATGAGTTTACTTTTACTGATGAAGAAGGCGAATCTCTAGATGATATTGATTTTGCTGATGAAGAACTTGGCGAATCTCTTCTTTTCCATGAGGATATAGAAGATATCGTTGATGATGATACTCTTGTAGATGAAGAAATTCCAGTACATACTTGTCCTGTTTGCGATGCAACAGAAAATCAAGTAGAAGTTGGCGAAATTGTTCCTACTGAAGAAGCTCCCGTTAATAATGATGCTGATGATGAAGGTGCTACTG
>JAEIGA010017028.1_pt1 | contig 11066 bp, 3 predicted proteins | sample 9270691 | NCBI WGS metagenome assembly JAEIGA01 (sample SAMN17057246, study PRJNA624740) | gut metagenome | biome: biome; isolation source: fecal sample | host: Bos grunniens | place: China: Xizang | collected 2019 | reverse complement strand
CTTAACTCTTCATTTTTCACTCTTAACTCCTCACTCATCCCCGGCTCCCTCTACTCCCCCACGACCCACGAGGCCACGCTGCAGCGGTTCTACCGCCTAGGTGTCGTGCGCGGTGCGAGCATCGACTATACCCCCCGCGACAGTCTCCACCTCACCGACACGCTTGATGTCGCCATCCGCATCCTCCTGAACCCGCCCTACGAGTTCGCCCTCGAGACTCACCTCACCGCCAAGGCCGATGGACTCGTAGGCCCCGGCATCGAAGCCACGCTCACGCGCAACAACCTACTCCGCCGAGCCGATATCCTCGGGCTGCGCCTCAAAGGGTCGTACGAGTGGCCCACGAGCCGCCACCACACCGCGAGCCGCTCCTTCGAACTGGGAGCCGAGGCCACACTCTCCGTACCCACTCTACCTAGAGTGAAAAGTGAGAAGATAAAAGATGAAAGTGGCCATCCCACTCGAGGGAAAAGCAAATACACCACTTTTAACTCCCCACTTACATCCTTCAACTTCCATCTCGACTGGCTTCGCCGTGGTGGCTACTTCAGCATGTTTGCCCTTGGTGGCGACCTCACCTACACCCTTGCCCCGTCGGCCACCGTCCAGCACCGCATCACCCCTCTATCACTCGCGTACAACACCTTGGGCGGGACCACCGCCCTGTTCGACTCGCTCATGACGGCCAACCCCGCCATCGCCCTCTCCTTCCGCGACCAGTTCGTCCCCTCAGCCACGTACGCCCTCACCCTCCAAAGCAGCCACGCCCACCACCACTCCAGCGTCCTCTTCACGCTCACCTCCGCCGGAGCCCTCGCCTCGCTCCTCCCCACTGCACTCAAGCCCGACGCCCTTGCCCAGTACCTCAAGACCTATGGCGAGTACGTCCACCACCTACGTCTACACCCCCGCCACACGCTCGCCATGCGCCTCGTCGCAGGGCTCATCTACGCCTATGGCGACGACAGGAGCATTCCCTTCCGAGAGCAGTTCCATGTCGGTGGCGCCAGCGACCTGCGCGCCTTCTCCCTGCGTAGCGTAGGCCCCGGCAGTTACCACAGTACAGGTCGTGAGGCGTGGACCGAACATGTGGGCAACCTCAAGCTGGGAATGAATGTCGAGTGGCGCTTCCCCCTCGTAGGGCCACTCAGCGGCGCCCTCTTTGCCGACATGGGCAACGTGTGGCTCCTACGCCCTGATGCCTCGCGCCCCGGTGGCACGCTGCGATGGGAGACTCTCGGCCGCGACCTTGCCCTCGGCACAGGTTTCGGCCTACGCTACAACCTCCGCCTTGTACTCCTACGTTGCGATGTGGGCATCCCCATCCACGCCCCCTACGCCACCGAGCGCCGAGGCTACTACAACATACCTCACCCCGAGCGCAGCCTATGTCTACACCTCGGAGTAGGATATCCGTTCTGAAACGGATAGGATTTATACTGTTTGTCCGCGACCATCCACGCGTATGGAGGCGAACAAACGCGCGTATGGTGGCGAGCAAACACGCGTATGGTCGCGACCATACAACAGCAAACGTATACGCGACACATTCCTCGCGTACATCTTTTATATAGATTTATTTGCACATCTCATCAATTTCTACTATTTTTGCAAACTTTTCCAAACAAAACCAAAACACCACAACAGAACTATGAATAATAGGATATTATCTACCATGTTGGCTGTAGTCCTTGCTTTGAGCAGCACCTACGCTATTTCCGCACCTGTGACTAAAGCAAAGAGCAACGACAAGGAACTGGTAAAGAAAGAGAAGAAGACTAAAAAAGCATCTTCACGAAAGAAGAAAAATGCTAGTGAGCAACCCAAACCCACATCGGCCTACAAGCGCCTCACGGGACGCGACTCACTGGCCTTATCGGGTGTGATGAATGTAATCCAGAAGGGCGACACCGTCTACCTGGAAATCCCCGCCACCATACTGGGCAAGCCTTTCTTGGTATCAAACAAGTTACAGCAAGTACCAATCGAGCTGAACGAGGCTAGCGCCAACAAAGGCATCAACTATGCCAACCAAATGGTTCGCTTCGAATGGGACAAGCAAGCCAAGGTGGTAAAAATGCGTCAACAACGCGTAACGCCCGAGGTACCCGAGAACGCAACAATCGCCCGCTCGGTAGCCGACAACTACATCGACCCCATCATCGCCTCGCTCAAGGTGGAGCAGGTGGCTCCCGACTCGGCTGCTGTGATTGTCAAGGTCAGCGACTTTTTCAACGGAAAGAAGAACATTCTGAACGACGTCTTCAATGACATCAACCTCGGCACATCGCCCGTCAGCGACCTATCACGCATCGTAAGTGTCAAAGCCTATGACCGCAGCGTTGTAGCACTCTCTGAACTGACAACAACAGTAAGAGAGGGATTGGCCAAAGTAAATGTAACCGTGGTTGTCAGCACAGCCATCTGCCTGCTTCCCGAGGAACCGATGATGCGCCGCCGCGAAGATTGGCGCGTAGGATACTTCTCTACCCCCACAACCATTTACAACGACGAGCAGCAGAAGGTAGAACGCGCCAACTACATCACCCGTTGGCGCTTAGAGCCGAAGGATACCGCTGCGTACCTCCGTGGCGAACTAACTGAACCCATCAAGCCCATCACCTTCTACATTGGCCAAGCAGTACCTGAACACCTCCGCCCCTACATCGTGCAGGGTGTTGTAGACTGGAACAAGGCTTTCGAATGTGCCGGCTTCAAGAATGCTATACAGGCCGTCGTGGCCACCGACACCATGGATGTGGATGGCGACGATATGCACTACTCGGTACTGACCTATGCAGCTTCGGAGAAGGCCAACGCCATGGGTCCCTCGACCATCGACCCACGCACTGGCGAGATTCTCGAAGCCGATATCATCTGGTGGCACAATGTGCAGTCGCTCATCAGCGAATGGATTGTGGTACAGACAGGAGCCGTAGACCCTCGTGCCCGTTCATTAGAGCTCCCCATCGACCTTATCGGTGATGCCGTACGCTTCGTTGCATGTCACGAAGTGGGGCACTCGCTCGGATTGCGCCACAACATGATGGCATCAGCTGCATACCCCACCGACTCGCTGCGCTCCGAATCATTCACCTCTCGCATGGGAGGCACATCGGCCAGCATCATGGACTATGCCCGTTTTAACTACATCGCCCAACCCGGAGATGGTGTGAAGGTAATGTCTCCCAACATCGGTGCATACGACCTTATGGCCATTGAATGGGGTTATCGTTGGTATCCCGAAGGTACAGATGAAAACCAGGTATTGAACGAACTTTTGGCCAAATATAAAGGTAAGGAATACCGATATAGCGAGACACAATCACTACGTTCGGCCGTAGACCCCCGCGCATTGAGCGAGGACCTTGGCGACGACCCCGTTAAATCGGCTCGTTTGGGCGTTGAGAACCTGAAGCGTATCATGCCCAACCTTATCGAGTGGACACGCAACAACAAGGCCGGTCAGAACTACGACCAAGCAGCCAACCTCTACTCGGCAATCCTCGCCCAGTGGAGCCTCTACCACTACCATGTGATGGCTAATGTCGGTGGTATCTACATGGACCGTCCCACTATCGACTGGATAGATAATCCCAAGAAACAGGCTTACACCTTCGTAGAGAAGGAGCGCCAACGCGAGGCCGTACAATTCCTCCTTGACGAGGTATTGTGCTTCCCTGAATGGCTGTTTGGCAACCACTTTGCTACACAAATCTACCCCTTGCGCAACACTCCGTTCGGAACGACCGAGCAGGAACCGGCCATGTTGCTCAAAAACCAGCAGAACTACATCCTCTGGGACCTCTTGGCCAACGAGCGTCTGGTGAGAATGTTCCAAAACGAATGGTACAACGGCAAGGAGGCCTTCACCGCTGTAGAGATGATGCAAATGCTACACGAATCTATCTTCAAGAAGACCATCGCAGGCAAGAAGCTCAATGTCATGGAGCGCAGCCTACAGAAGAGTTTTGTCGATGCACTCATCACAGCCGCAGCCGAGTATGAAGGCGTAAAAATCAACAAGCATCTTGCTGAAGAGCAACAGGTAAGCAGCAGCAGATCACGCACCATCGACATGACGATGACACAAATCACCCGCACCAGCGATGCATTGAGCGTGAAACGCAGCGAGCTTATTCGTATCATGAAGCTCATGAAGAGCCGCGCTACGACGGGCGACTTGAGCACACAGATGCACTATGACGATGTGATACTACGCATACAGACCGCCCTCGGACTCCAGAAATAATCCTGAGGTGACCCCTATTTACTGATTCCTTTATGAGAAGACTACTCCTATTTATAGCAATCATAACATCGGCCCTAACCGCTTCGTCCCAAGAGCGCACCATTACTGGCATCGTCATGGATGGTGAATATAAAGGCGAGCCACTAATGGGAGCCACCGTATCTGTAAAAAGCAACGGATTCGGCAAAGGCACCATGACCGATATCTACGGCAAATATACCCTAACCATCCCTTCTAACACCAAGACACTTGTCTTTGGACATCTGGGATACCAAACACTAGAGATACCCGTCAAGGACGGAGTAAACGAATACAATGTAACACTGCAGTTCGATAGCAAACAGTTGAAGGAGTTCATCGTCACTGGTTACCAGCAGATTGACCGACGCAAACTGACAGCTGCCGTAAGCACAGTGAACATCTCGGACGAAACCGTGGGTGCTATCAAGAACCTCGACCAAGCATTGGCCGGACAGATTGCAGGTCTATCGGCCACAGCATCGAGCGGAGCACCAGGAGCACCGATGAAGATACGCATCCGTGGAACCTCCTCTATCAACGGAGTGCAAGAGCCTTTGTGGGTACTCGATGGTATCCCCATGGAAGGCAACGAAATCCCGAATATCGAAAACCTCAACGACATCGATGAAATCTATCAGACTAGTATCGCTGGCCTCAACCCCGCAGACATCGAAAGCATAACCGTACTGAAGGATGCAGCAGCAACCGCCATCTACGGAGCACGAGCAGCAAATGGCGTCATCGTCATCACCACAAAGAAAGGTAAAGAGGGCAACCCGCATGTCAACTTCACCGCAAAGATGTCATACAGTCCGAAAACCGACATTGACAGACTCAACCTACTCAACTCCCAGGAGAAGGTAGACCTAGAACTCGCATTGCTTGGAAGTGACTACAACTACCGCCCCCACAAGGGAGGAGTAGCTAACATCTTAGACGAATTGGGAGAATATAGCACCTTCTTATCGGGCGGTTGGGATAGCCTCTCTCCCGAAGCACAAGAACGTATCAATCGTCTTCGCACAATTGATACCGACTGGAATGACATACTCTTCCGCGATGTATTCAACCAAGAATACAATGCCAGTGTTGGCGGAGGTTCAGAAAGAGCACACTACTACACCTCTGTAGGTTACTATACCGAGCAGGGCACTGTGACAGGAGTAGAGAACAACCGTTACAACATGACGCTGAAGACAGACTTTAAGCTCAATAAGATGATTACCGTAGGGGCTTCGATCTTTGCCAACCAACGTAAGCAAGAGAGTTATATGACCGATGCAGGAGGATTTACCAATCCCGTCTTCTACTCACGCATGGCAAATCCCTACTTCGAGCCCTATGACACTGACGGAAACTACATCTACGACAAGAATGTACAAGGACGCGAGTCTGAAGTTCCCGACTTCAATATATTCGAGGAGCGCGTCAACACCAACAAAGAGCGTCAAGACCGTGCCGTCATGGCTGTATTCGATGCCACATTGAGATTCACCGACCACTTGAAGTTGACAACCCAATTTGGACTTCAGCACGACAACTACAGCCTAACACGCTATGCCGGTCATGACAGCTATGCCATGCGCAAAGCCAAAGAGTATGCCACATTCAACATCAATGGTGAATACAAATCAATTTTCCCCGATGGCGGCATGAACAAACAGACCGAGTCGCACACCGACCAATGGACCTGGAAAGCCATGTTAGAATGGGACAAGAATGTGAACGACATCCACGAGCTAGAACTTATGGGGGGTACAGAAATCCGCCATACCGAAACAGGGAGCACAACCTCTACAGCCTATGGATACGACAATCGCATGCTGACGACACAACCCGTACTGTTCCCCAGCGAGAGTATCGCTCGCCGCTATCCTCTCTATGAGGAGAGCCATAGAGAGAATGCTTATGCGTCATGGTTTGCCACGGGCTCTTACACCCTACTCTACCGCTACACCTTGGGAGCTAGCGTGAGATTCGACGGCAGCGATGTCTTTGGCGTGGCCAAGGAGTATCGCTATCTGCCCCTCTATTCATTCAGCGGAATGTGGCGAATCAAGGAGGAGCCCCTACTGAGAGATGCCCGTTGGCTCGATGTACTCTCATTGCGTGCTTCATACGGATTACAAGGAAATATTGACAAGAACACTTCGCCCTTCCTTATCGGAACGATGGATAAAGTATCCGTATTACCTGGATATATCGAAACTGTTATCAAGGCAGAGAATGCCCCCAACCCCAACTTAAGATGGGAAAAGACAAAGAACATCAATGCCGGACTTAATATCGAGATGTTCGAAAGCCGCGTACGACTGAATCTCGACTACTATTATCGTCGTAGCACCGACCTCATCAGTTCGCGACAGCTCCCCCTAGAAACGGGTTTTGCCAGTACAACAATCAACTGGGCCTCAATGGAGAACAAAGGTTGGGAGGTAGCCTTCAGCACTCGCAATATAAAAACTTTAAATTTCAATTGGACTACAACACTCAACTTGGGCTTCAACACCAATAAGATTCTCAACGAATCTGTAGCCGAGAATGCCACCTACCCTAGCCGCGAAGGATACCCCATAGGCGCTATCTTCGCATACAAGACAGCTGGACTCGACAAAGATGGCTATCCCCTCTTCCTTGCCCAAGATGGCAGCAAGCAGACGGCCGAAGAGTTCTTCCGCCTCAATCGCTTTGGCGCCAGCACCCTCTCGGCAGAGGAGCAGCGTAACCTATATACATATATGGGAACTACTGAGCCTGCATGCTCGGGCGGATTCATCAACAATTTTGAGTGGAAGAATTGGTCACTGAACGCAAACTTCATCTTTAACCTCGGCATGAAGGTGCGCGTACAACCATCTTACTCGCCCACCTACTACGACCGCGGCTTGAACACCAACCGAGACATCCTTAATCGTTGGACCCCAAGCAACACCGATACCAATATGCCCACACTGATGAGCAGTTCAACAGAGCGCACCAATGCATACACTCATTTCTCCGAGTATAACACCTACAGCATGCTCGACACTTGGGTGCGTTCACAAAATTATTGCCGTCTGCAAAGTGTAAGATTGGGATATAAGATTCCGAAAAAAGCACTGGCAAAGGTAGGCATCAACTCGGCCTCTCTTTCACTTGAGGGGCGCAACCTCTGGGTAATAGCAAGCGACTACACCAACTACCTAGACCCCGAGACGATGGGTAATCCTTATGCACAACCTATGGCACAAAGCTTCATCTTCGGATTAAATGTCAACTTTTAAGCACCACATATAAGAGATATAGTAAACAATGAAAACCAAGATATTACTGCTCTCCATACTATCCATCTTCACCCTCACCGCCTGCGATGATTTCTTAGACATCACTCCCACAGGAAAGGTCATCGCACAGACGGGCGAAGAGTTCCGAGCACTGCTCACCTACGAGTACAAGAACTTTGCCAAGGACCGATACATGACCACGGTGAGAACAGACGAGATACTGATGGACATGGATAAATCATCGAGCACCGACAAAGATGCCTATTTAGATCTTTGGCGCTGGAAAGACGATAACCCCTCGGGAACAACCTCGTACTTCTCGTGGCGCACCTATTACCATACACTCTACATCGCCAACTATGTCATAGAGCACCGAAAGGAAATTACCGATGCGACAACGATGGAGATTGACCAAATGGTGGGTGAGTCGTATATGCTACGTGCCTACACCCATTTCCTCCTGGCAAACCTCTACGCCGATCCCTACACACATTGCACTCCCTCGACGACTCGTGGCGTACCCATGCAACTCAAGGCCGATGTGACAGCAGTGTTGGGTTGTGCAAGTCTCGACTCGGTATACCAACAAGTACTCAAGGACATCGACGAGGCCGAAAAGTACCTCAATGTAGACACATGGGAAGAGGGAAAGAACTACCGTTTCAACACGGTTTCGGCACAGGCTCTTCGCGCACGTACCTATCTCTACATGGGAGCATGGGCAGAGGCGTTTACCGCAGCAAAGGCTGTATTGGAGGATAATAACCAATTGGAAGACCTCAATAGCAGCAAAGTGTTGCCCAACAGTTACAAGTCGATAGAAAACATCGTTGCATTAGAGCGCTTTAGTAGCAATCTATCTACGGTTATCACCAGACCCTCACCGGAGTTCATCGAAATGTATCGTAAGGGAGACCAGCGACGCACAAAGTTCTATAAGAAAGTCACATCTTCATCATACACCCTACAAAAAGGCGGAGGCGATGAATTTGTGTCATCGTTCCGTACAGCTGAAGCCTACTTGACTGCAGCCGAGGCTGCTGCTCGACTGGGAAAGACAGAAGAAGCCATCTTCCATCTTGACACACTCATGAAGATGCGTCTCAATCAATCGGCCTACGAAACGACAAAAGCGCACATCGACACGATAACACAGGACGAACTAATCCTAGAGATTCTCGATGAACGCGCTCGTGAATTGGCCTTCGAGGGACATCGTTGGTACGACCTACGCCGTACCACACAACCGGCCTTGACACGCAATTACGACGGTGAAACCTACACGCTAACCCCAGAGCAGTACACCATGAGGTTCCCCGCCGATGCCGTTGCGGCTAACCCCGAGATTGAACGATGGGAATTAAACAAAAAATAAAGCATAAAATATTCATTCAATCTATTTATTAACAATCAAACGTTTTTATTATGAGAAAAACATTACTCACTTTGGTGGCATTCGTAGCCACCATGGCTGCTTCGGCAGGAAACAAAGCATGGACAGCCTCGTTCGAGCCTGTTAACGATGCTAAAGAGTTGAAAGGCGTACACACAGCTACAGCAGCTGATGGCGCAGTGTATGTATCAAGTACCTACAACCAAGAGTTTACTTTTGCTGGTAAAAGTGTGACAGACCCCGAAGGTTTGACCTCTTCAGCTATCGTTAAGTATAGCGCAGAGGGCAAGGAACTTTGGGCTGTTACTATGGAAGGTGCTGTAGTTGTTTATGCACTCGACACCGATGCTGATGGCACATTGTATGCTGCTGGTAACTTCAACGACGTGGTTACCTACACCGATGCCACTGGCGCTACTGCAGAAATCGCTAGCGAAGGTGTGTTCTCTGCTTTCGTAGCAAAGATTAACGCAGAGGGTAAGGTAGAAGCAATGAAGGTGATTACACCTGCTGCTGATGCCGACATCGAAGGTAGCTTTATGTACTTCCCCGAAGGTGGAGACATTAACGTAACTCCTCGAAAGATCCAGGTAGAAGGAGATAAGGTTTACGTATCAGCCTTCTTCAGCGGTGATGTAGCAGAACTCTCTTGGGAGGGAGCTTACTTGAATGTCTTTGATTTCATGTACATGGACAACAAGAGCGCAGGCGTGTTCTCATTGAACAAGAGCGACTTGTCTGATGTCAAGAGCGTTGCTACTGTACAGAATACAGAACTCGTGTCATACAGCCAGTACTGCCCCGAGACACTCAGCTTCGTAGCCGACAACAGCGCTGTATATGTTGGTTTCGTTGGCCTCGGCAACCTCACACTAACCACAGCTGACGGTAGCCAGGATTTCACCTTCGCAATGGATGGTGAGGGTAGCAACGAGCACGCTTTCGTATTGGCCACCATCGGAGAGACCACTACCGCCAAAACTTTCAACACTGCTGCTCACAGCAACTTGGCTGCCACCTACAACCTCTTCATGGAGGCTAATGGAGACAACCTCATCATCGGCGGCACATACTATGGCGAACTCCCCTTCAACACAGAGTTGACCACAGGCGAGTTCAACTCAGCTATCTTCACAGCATCTGTTAAGAAGGCTGATGGAGCTGTAAACTGGGCTTACACAGGAGAATGCGAAACCACTGCTACTTGTATGACTATTACAGATGCAGCCTTCATCGCCTCTGCTGATACTTGCACAACCTCTATTGACTTGACTACAGGCGCAGCTAAGACAACAGAGGCTACACAAGCAATCCTCTGCGCAGACAAAGAAGTTATTGTATATACCAACGGAACAAAGGTTGAAACAACAATAGCACAAGAAGAAATTGTTGAGTTCAAGCTCACCTACATGGACCCCGTAGATGGTGCCAAGAAAACTTCACTGAATAGCATCTACATGGTGTTTACCAAGGACATCACTATCACCATCCCCGAAGGAGGTATTGATGTTGTGAACACTGTAACTCAAGAGGTGGTAAAAATCACAAAATTCTTTGAAGATGAGTATGCAACCGAGCACAACTCGGCAGTATTCTACTTGGACGGTCAGCTGAGCGCAGGTAACTGGACTTGCACCATCCCCGCAGGCGTTATCACTAGCGTGGACAATGAGGTGTTCCCCGAGACAACATTTAGCTTCGGCATCGTAAGCACATTCAATTACACAAGCTACTCTCCCATGGAGACTAACAACTTGGAGAAGATTGAGATTACTTTCGACACCGAGATTACAGAAGTAAAGATTCCTAATAGCGGCTTGTTCCTTACCGACCTCTATTGGACCAAATACTTCTATCTCAAGAACGAGGTGGTTATCAGCGAAGACAAGAAGACCGTAACCTTTGAATTGGTAGAACCCATCACCGAGCCTGGCCAGTACTTCATGGACTTGTATCAGGGTGTTTTTGTTAGTGCCGATGGCTTAAATGCGAATGGTAGCTTGGCATTCAACGTTTATGACCCCACACCTGGATTCAACACCAACTATGCCGAAGGCGACAAGGTGAAAGAGCTCAGCAACGTACTTGAAATCACCTTCAAGAACGTAGAAAATGTAGAGTTGGTAGATCCCAAGGG
>JAEIGA010017027.1_pt1 | contig 11066 bp, 7 predicted proteins | sample 9270691 | NCBI WGS metagenome assembly JAEIGA01 (sample SAMN17057246, study PRJNA624740) | gut metagenome | biome: biome; isolation source: fecal sample | host: Bos grunniens | place: China: Xizang | collected 2019 | reverse complement strand
TAAATGTGTTAATGTTCCTCCCATCACTTGAAAAATACTTCAAATAACATCTCGGAACATAGTGATGTCGCCTTGTTTCACCCATATATTATATCTTCTTCTTCAATTCCTTCAATTTCTCGAATAGTTCCAACTTCTTGCGAGGTTGTTTCTCGGTGCGAGCCTTTTTCTCTAACTGTTCAATCTGCTTCATTAGTTTGGCGTGTGCATCATCCTCTGCAATTTGTTCGACTATACTATTACTGCCAACAATAGTGATACTACCAATAGTAGCAACTATATTCTCCCAAACAGAGTCGAGGTTTAGACCTGCAAGTGGCACTTTCACATCGTCGGTTGGCTGCCATTCCGAAGTGATAAGGCGTGTGCAGTATGTAGCCAACTGTGTCTCATCCTCGAACATCAGTGCAAACACAATCTTCTGCTCGATAAGTTTAGCAAGGGTTGCTATGTTCTTGGGGTCATAATCCTTATGCTTGAGTTGCACAGTGAAGATATATATGGATTTTACATCCTTACCTTCGGCAAGATGGCGTGTATCTACCACATTAGTAATGGCAATACGGCTTATATCAGCATCGAAACGCTCCCTCTCAGCAGTGTTCATTGCGAACTTGGCGTATATTGCCGTCTTTGGTAGTTGCTTACCTACAACACTATTTTCAGGTAGTCCAAACATATTATCTTACAACCAAGAAACAAATTAATTCAAAGTCATCCAAGCCCTTAATTTCCTTTGTGAAAAGTTCGCCTTGGAATCCACTTAATAGTAAATCTATATCACTCTGCTCCTTAACGCTAATAATCGAGGTGATGGCATCACTCAATAGGTCGGAATAGTGCTTCATATTATAGCCATCTTTGGTCTCCTTATTGAACGAACGGCACAATTCAGTGATAGGCTCAACTTTACCTCGACACATATAGCGAACACGGTCAAGCAACTCCTTCGGCTGTAAGTAGTTGATAAACACCTCGCCATCGTCGGTAAGATAGACCATATAGAATGGATGTAGGCGGTTCTTTTGGTCGATATTCACGCTATTAGAGCGATTCTTTAACACATAGACCACACCTTTTGGACAATCGTCGGTCGCAGCAATAACGGCGTGCATACCATACGGAGCGTGCTCGGAGTAAGTCTTATTCTTTACATAATCCAACAAGTCCAAGCGAAACTCGTTAAGTCCCAAATCCATAATAGAAACTCCTGTGTTCATCTCCTCAATATCCACAACCTCCTCTTGGAGACGCTTCAACTGCTCACGACGGTAATCCAAATCACCTTTCTCTTCTGGAGAAAGCAAGTTATCATCACCCGTAGATGTCATTACCGAAATCTTCATACGAGCCTCAACACGACCTTTTAGGTCAATATACTCATCAAGGGTCATATCGGGCCAGAAATTCACGAGTTGTATAGTATCATTCTTTGAGCCAATACGGTCAATACGACCAAATCGCTGAATAATACGCACAGGATTCCAATGGATATCGTAGTTAATCAAATAGTCGCAATCTTGCAAATTCTGACCCTCGGAGATACAGTCGGTAGCAATCAAAATATCAATCTCATCATTCACATCTGGGAAAATGGCTGATTTCTCCTTTGAAATAGGAGAGAAAAGCGTTAGAAGGGCATTAAAATCCATCTTACGCCTCAATTTGAGCGTGCATCGTGAATCAATATCGCCCGTAATCATAGCCGTATGCAAGCCTTTATCCTTTAGAATAGTATCTGCAAGGCAGTTGTATAGATAGTCCGCTGTGTCAGAGAACGCAGTGAATATAATAACTTTCTTATTGCGTCCATTAATAGGATTATCAATCTTATTATAAACAACCTCTTTCAAGGTCTGCAACTTAGTATCGTGTTCAGGAGTAATATCGCTTAACATCAATCTCAACAACGCAAGCACCTCCAAATCGGCTTTAAGATCTCGTTTCCAAGATAAAGTATCCATATCGGAGATAAGAATCTTACTCTTCTTACCGCCTACAGTAGCCTCGGCATCATCAATATCCAAGTCGTCGAAGTTGTAATCATCAACAGTAGCCTCGCCTGCATCAATCTTGGCGATGGTGCTACTAATCAACTGCTCAATGCGACCAAGAGTCAATCTAAACGAATTTACCGAACTTTCCAAACGCTTCAATAGATTGGTGCTCATAAGTCGGCTAATACCTATCTCTCGACCAGATACAGAACGACCACCGAAATTCTTTTCATCTCCATCGTCGATATATTTGTGTATCTTACTTGGTAGGATATAGTTTGATGGACGATATATTGATAGGTTCAAACGCTGCAACTCCTCAAATATTTGGTTGTAGTTTATGGCATCATCAATATCCGTAAGATTGGGACGATACGAAATTGGAGCAAGTCGAGTTGGGAATTTACCAATATCGGCAGTATCGTAGTATTGCTCGATATGCTTACGGCTACGAGCGATGGTAACAGCGTCGAGAACCTCGAAGAAATCAAAACTTAAATTATCGAGAAGTCGTTGTGTTGTGCGTTCCTCTTTTGGTAGTTTCGACCATAAATTATAGACTTTCTGTGCCTGATTGAAAATGGTCTCGATGTTGCTTTCGGTATTGAGGATTTCGTTGATGTTATCCTGCTTACCCTCATAAGCCAACGCTAACTGATTTTTTAAGTCGTAGAAACGGTTATTTACAGGCGTAGCCGATAGCATTAAGACTTTTGTTTTAACGCCAGAGCGAATTACCTTGTTCATCAACTGCAAATAGCGGTTCTCACGAGGATTCTCGTCGTTCTCATCTGTAGTTACCTTACCGCCATTACGGAAGTTATGCGACTCATCGATAACTACAAGGTCATAATTACCCCAATTTATGTGGTCTAAATTAAGACCGTTAGATGAACCGCCCACACGAGATAAATCCGAATGAAATAGCACATCGTAACGCAAGCGGTCGGCTGATATCGGGTTGTTAATATAGTTACTACGATAGGTAATCCAGTTGTCGTTCAACTTTTTAGGACACAACACAAGAACGGTCTTATTTCTGTTCTCGTAATATTTGATAACAGATAAAGCCGTGAATGTCTTACCCAAACCGACACTATCGGCAAGGATACAGCCATTAAACTTCTCCAACTTGTTAATGATGGCAAGGCAAGCATCTTTTTGGAAATTGTAGAGTTTATTCCATATGACGCTATTCTTGAAGCCAGTAGCCTCATTAGGCAACACATCTTCGGAAATATCCTCCAAGAATTCGTTGAAGATGTTGTATAGGGTTACAAAGTAAATGAAATCAGGTGCATTCTCCTTATAGACTGTGCTGATGTTGTCAATGATGGTCTCTGTTACATCTTTGAAACTTTCAGAGTTGTTCCATAACTCATTGAAATCTGCAAGATACTTATCAGCAAATGGAGACGGCATACGCATTGAGACAGGACATATATTATTACCTCGCTCACAACCTAATTCCGTAGTAGTAAATTCATTAAATGGAAGATATACATACTTACCCTCATCATTCGCTACTGATAAAAATCCGTTAAGAGCACCAGTTGAAACATTGGTTTTGAAACAAGCCTTACGGCGTATCCAATCTGCACACTCCCTTGCAATAGCCCTCTGTGATAATTGATTGCGTAACTTTATCTCGAAGTCCGAACCAAACAAATTATGCTCTCGATTCAACTTTGGAATAAAGAACTCTCGCTTCTCTTTTGATGCCTTCTCGTAGTGAAATGTTGGCGAAGTGAATATAAAGCGTAACTCATCAATAGACTCCAACTCCTCTTTTAGAGCCTCATAGGCATAGATAGAAAAACTTGCCGCTGCAATAGATACTTTGCTTGACTTTCTCAAGGTTATCTTCAAGTCATCGACAACCTTACTGTTTAAGTTATCAAATTGTTTAGGCATTTCCATATTCGTGAGACTTATAGGTTCTTACCAATTTATCGGTTGGCTTTTAGAGTATTTTATTGTGAATTATTTTGCTATTAAATCTTCAACAAAACAGATGTATCCATTATCTTAACCTCCAGATAAAACAACATCTTTAATCGCCTTTGAAATCAGACTCTATAGGTCCGCAAATTTACTAAAAAAAATTGAAATTAAATGTAGGTAATTAAGATTTTTTTGACCCCACTATCCCTCTTTGATAAAATCGTCAAATTTTTGTATTGTTTTGGAAAAAGAATAAGTTATAAAAATAAAAAAAAATTTTTTTATTTTTTTTTGCAAAAAAAACAGCCATCAAATAGTGGCTGTCATATAAAATAGTTTTTTCTGCGAGCAAAAAAAATGATTGTTTTTTTGTCTGAAAGCATTATACCTAAAGTTATCTTTTTTCGGGTAGTAATATATATAGAACAACTACACGAAAAAAAGATAATAAAAGGTATATAAAAAAAGAGAGGGAAATAAATCCTTCTCTTTTTTGGTCTCAAACCGTTTCACAACGATATTGAGGTTGTTATATCCGTTATCATCCCGACAATAGTATAACATAATGTCTAATTTTTACTAATGTTAAAAGCAAAAACAATTTGATTTGTGAATGTGAATGATATCACTCATTCACATCCTTGTTAATGTTAAATTTGAAAAATGTATTACCCTTAATATCTTCTACCAATTCAATATCTGTTAGATAATTTTCTCCCTTAACAACTTCGTCAAAATAATCCCACACTGACATATCTAACATATCTTTGTTAAAAGCGTCAATTATAACATACATATCTTCATCAACTTCAATTTCATATTCATCTTCTTTAATTGCATCTTTAATTTTGTCAGAAAAATCTTGGATTTTATCCAGTTGTATTCCTCTCAATGTTTTTTTTACAATATCAATCACCTCTTTCAAAGTCATATCTGGGTCTAATTCTCTACTTTTTGGTTCAAAATCTGCCACATAACTCAACAAAAACCCCTTTCTACATTCCTTAAAATCTCTATCCCAAATCAAATCACCAAATGCAATATGAGGTGAAACACTAACTCCTGTTGTATAAACACTTACATTAAAAACATCTGGATTTAACTCACAAAAATGTAAAAATCTTAAATCTCCATCAAACTCAATTTCTTCAAATTTTCTGTCAAAGAATATTTCACACAAATCTAAATCCAAATCTTCTTTTTTAATACAATTTCTGTTTAATACACCATTTTCTACTTTACAATTTGTGTTAAGAACACCGTTAGTTACTTCTCTGTTGATAGCAGTTACTACTTCTTCGCTGACTACCGATTTCAATTCTTTTTTCATAATATACTTTATTTTAAAAATTAAATCTTATTTTTACTTCATTATATTTTTCTCTATCCTTAAAATTTTTTAAGAAATCTATCAACTGTGACATATTGTATTTGCGTAAATGATTTCCCCACGCATTATTACTGCAATCTCTACAAATATCCAATTCTCGTCTTAATAATTGACAATAATCGTCTTGTTTTTGCGTAGTATAATATGTTTTATCGTATTTACTCGCTGGTTCAATAAGGATAATTAAATCATTACCTTCTTGTTTTGTTGAAATCCATTCTTTCATATCTATCCTCCTTTATTTTAAGCAACATTCTCTAATTCTGGCCAATATACTACATCTGTAAATCGGTCATTGATATAATAATATCTTAATTTATCCACCACTTCTTCGTAACTTCTTGCAGAGATGTAATTGTGATGTAAATGTGCAACACCATATTTTGCGCCATTTAACAAATTTGTCATATATTTAATGTTTGCTTTTTGAAAACACTCGTTCCATTTTTTTCCCAATTCATCGTTAAAATCAATAATACCAAAAGTAACACACTCAAAACCAACATCAGCAGTATTTGAACCATAATTGACACAAGATAACAATATTTCTTTATCATTATATACACAAGGAACAGCGACTGCCATCATTCTTTTTTCAAAGAAATCATTTGCAATTTTAGTCATTTTCGCTTCTATATCACCATCTAACAAGGTAGGACAAATATAACGATAAATGTGTTTTTCTACATCAGCAGTAGAACCGTTTTGTTTTTTTGCAAGTTCTTTTACTTGTTCAAGTTCTTTTACTCGGCTTTCTTTTTCTGCTTTTCTTGCTTTGTTGGCATTATACTTTGCCATTTTCATTTCGTATTTTTCTTTTTTATTCATAATTATTTTGTCAGTATTTATCCTCTCGACAGGGAGTTCTAAATTAATTTTAGAGCGTAGTTCTCCCTAACAGCAAGATATAGTTCTCCCTGTCGGGGCTATTCAGCCCAGATTTCATATAATTATATTTTTTTTTGGGAATGCTTCTACGGGTGCGATATGCCCATAGAATAGATTTAGTCTCCAATAAATGACTCGCGATCCATTTATTTTTCATTGTCGCCGACTTATCGCTTAATCGGTTTCAGCGGGAAACTACCTCTCTAAGTTATATTACAAAGGTAATAAAAAAAATTGATATAACCAAATTTTTTAGCAACTTTTTTTCACAAAATAATAATTATTTTTTATAATTGCTGATTTTTTCGTGTTTTTAATTTACAATACAATAGTAGTAAAAAAAATTGACATAACCAAATTTATTTACACAAAATATTGAAAAAATCAAAAATATTTTACAGAGGGGTATAAAACAAATAAACCACTCTCTTTTGGAGGGTGGTCTATTGCTGTGAAGATAGTTTTATTGTATAAAAGGTAGTTATTCCTCTTCGGGTTCGTGATTGGGTTCGTGTTCGTTGATGAAGGAATGGATATAATCCTCTTTAAGACTCTTTCCATCTTTCTTGTTCTCTTCTTTTATAAAATCATCAAATCTCAATATATTTTCTAATTCTTTATTCTCGGCAAGACCTACTATTTTCACTTTTGATACACTCATAATAAAAAAAATAATTATTATTTTTTATTTATATATAATGTATTTATGAGATATTGGTTATGCTGCCTTTTCGTTTGATTCCAACCTTTTTTATTATTCCCTATATAAACTCAACAGTTAAATCGTAATCCTTTTATGTGATTTCCAGTGATGCATCTTACTGGGATAATTTGCCATCAACCATCTCTCAAATGCTATGCAGTCCTCTTCGGATAGATTGTTCTTAATCTTGAACAATGTAGCGTGGCGTTCCCCCTCCATAGGCGATGCCTCCGCCTTTTCATAATACTTAATCGCATTATCCATAGACCACCATTTTTTATCACTAATAGCACTCGCCTTGCTACTGACAGCACTCACCATAATATCCTGCTTCTCAAACTTCTTCTTACTACAATCAGTCGCTATTTTTATCATATGCTGAAGTAAATACACTTCGCTCTGCTCAACCTCAAATACTCTACCCTTGTTAATATACTTCTCTCCCCAGTCATTCAAGTTGATATAACTACCCAAGTTATGACACTTATCTTCATACGGGCAAAAACTCGCTCGGAGTGCTTTCAAGACTTTTATATTATCATCCCCTTCAATCTTTACAGGATGTGCCAATGGGATAATCACTCTGAATTTGTTCCAATTGCTAGTAATGTTAGATAAAGTAGGATAAGCCAACCACGCCCAGTCTTTATATATCTCCTTGAACTTATTGAAGTGAATGCTATCATCTATATCAATAATCAAAGAACTAATCTCATTCATCTCACTCTTGATATGCCTATACTCATTGATAGTATCCTTATAAAACTCACTAATCTGTAATTGAGCAAAGTTCTTTATCTCCCTCCAAGTTTTTATATCAGATTCGTTGTTCTTTACTTGATCTAAGCGATTTGCCTTATCTTCTATTATCCAATCATATAGTGGGATACCTGTAAGTGAAGGGAGGTATAATGGTAATTGCTTCCAATCTATGGTTTTTGCATAACGATGATTATCTGTCTTTGTTCCTGTTCCATAACTCAATTTTATTGTATTATATACCAAATCTTCTCCTTTTTCGTGTAGTTGTTCTATATATATATTACTACCCGAAAAAGGATAACTTTTGGTATAAAACTTCAGTTCATTAATGATATTATGTCCTATAACATACCATAGATCTGCTGAACCATTCTTTTTTGTTCCAGTCTTATAACAGAACATAACACAACCAAACACTTCCTTCATATAAACAGGTAATAATCCATAGTCTAATTCTCCTGACAGCAAATCAGGGTAATTCACCCTTATATACTTCAAGCAGTTCATTAGATAACTTGCTTTATAAACTGCACAGTCATCAAATCCAAAAGCAATATATCTTTCATCTACTGTGAGATTTTCAAATGCAGTCTTGCCTTTCTCTACAACTTCATTTATCTTTACCATATCAAACACACTATCACGAGTAGGGATAACCAACTTGCCGTTTGCTTTTTTTGACACACCATACTTGTCAATATAGTCCTTAATCTTATTCACATCTCTATACTCTTTCCAACTCACATCTTCTCCATTTGCAATTCTCGTGTATGCTACCTTGTATGTAAGATTTGGTTCAACCTCATAATTTGGTAGTTCTCCAATTGACTTAGCCTTATTCACTCGCTTCCCATCAACAACCTTTGTCCAGACCTTATATTCGTTTGCTTTCAGTTCTTTAATCAGTTTCTCGTCTGAACACCAATAGTTCAACTGCCCCATTACATCGTTGAGATACATATTGTTCAATTTGGTCTTAATACCATACTGACTCTTTGACCATTTATCGCCGAGTGCATTCAAGATGTATTCGCTATTCAGCAACTCATTCTTTATAGAGTCGTATTCAATATCTTTCTCTTTCTCCTTCAGATACATAATATTGATGTTGGACATACCACAACCACAATACACCCTGAACCTACCGATAATCTGCTTGATATCACGCATACTCAACGCCATAGACGATGTTGCTTTACTACCTATGATGACACAATGGTCTATCTCCTCATATATATCGTGTCCTGTAAAGTATGCAGAAGTCATAAAATGCACCTTTTTTTCTGGGTTATATTGACTACTGTAATACTCTCCACATTCTTTCTTCTTCGCAGATGAACACAATATCTCACAATCATCCGTTCCTATTGCATTCAGTGCTTTTGTTATCTTCGTTCTATTGTTGTAAAACACACATACCTTCTTATCCATATTGATAAAATACTTAAATAACCCCTCCAGCTCACGCTGCTTGATTTCATATAAGCCCATACTCTTCACCATAAGCCGATTGTTATACACTACATTAACTGTAGCCACTTGTTTATTTTCACCAACAGCCTCACGCAAAGCATAGATATAGTTATAGTGAGGAGTCGCCGACATCAATGCAACAGGTGAGTCTGTCTTGATAATCAGTTCAGTTAAAGATGTCATCACATCCCTGAACTTGCTCTCATCTACCAACTTATGATACTCATCTACGAATATCGCTCTGCCTACCCAAAAGTCATTGGAGAACATTTCACCTGAAAGACCGAACTCGTGAAGATTAGCAAGTAGTCGCTTGAACTGGTCATATGTTGCTATAACTACCCTCGCATCGTAATTAATCTTATCTACTCCACCATACACGCAACACACATCACCATCGTCCCTATACTGCCCCTCTTTACCCATAGAGATACTCACATTGGGGACAAGTATTAGACAACTAGTCTTGCTACGCTTGATGTAATCAACGATACCCGTAGTGCCGCCGTTGCCACACTCCGTTTTGTTCAACACTGTGATTCGGTTCTTCGTAACCATCATATCGTAGTGCTCATCTTTCAAAATGTCTTTCAGATAAAACTGTCCTTCTTTTGCATAAACTGGATAGTCAAACTGGAATAACGCTTCTTCACTCGTATTTTTAATATATTTAGACATATAAAAAAAAACACCTAAAATCCTACTTACGGTCTCCACTCCGCGTTCAGATTTCAAGTGTTTTTTATATCTCTTATATATTTGTTTTCTATTAGCCCACTGTGGAGAACAACCGATAGAAAACCGTATTTTCATTCTCTATATTATTTATGCGTAATAGGTAAGAAATGCTATTACAATATAAATATAACAAAAAATAAAAAAATAATTATTTTTCTGATATAAGTTGATAAAATAAAGTGGATGTCCAAATCCAAAAGTAAAATAGGCATTATAGGGTCCGTAAAAATGCTTAAATACGCGTAATATTTATAATTTATTGAATATCAACAATATATAACTCATCATTCAAAAACTAAAACTTTTAACAGCAACAAGGTATGTTTTAGGTCATACCCACATTTTTTATATTTTGGTCCAATTTAAGTGCCTGTGGTCCAATGTTATATGGGATTTTTTGTGTAACTTTGCATAAAAATAGTTTCATAACCAAAGCGACTAAAAAACACCCTAAAAAGTATCAAAATAATTAAAGTTGTCAAAATAATGGAAAAGTATCAAAATAATCTTATGATAAGATAATTTGAAACTTGCTATCCACAAAGACCCTGAAAGCAAAATAACTTAAAAGATTAAAATGATAGAATATATGGAAGAAAAAATGAAAGTTGTGCTTTATGCACGAGTAAGCACATCCGCACAAGACTACACCCGACAAATAACAGAGTTGAGAAAATACGCAAAAAAACAGAACTACGAAATTGTGAAGGAGTTCAGTGAGAAGATTAGCGGGGGAAAGAAAATAGATGAGAGAACAGCGATAAAAGAACTTTTGGATTTTGTTAAGACCAACAAGGTAGATAAAGTAATGGTATATGAATGCAGCCGACTTTCTCGCCGCCAACTTGACTTCTTATCAATTATAGAGCAACTGACGGAAGCGAGAGTAAGTTTGTATATCTTGCAGAACGGACTTGAAACGCTCTTACCAGATGGAAAACCTAACCCGATCGCTAATCTCTGCTTTGGAATTATAGCAGAGTTTAATAACCTTGAAAAAAATCTCATCAGGGCGAGAATGTCTAGCGGATATGAGCACCATAGAGCATCAGGCGGTCGTGTTGGGAGAAAAAAAGGATACAGAAAGAGCAAAGATGAATATCTACTTACTTATGACCGTGAGATAATTTTGCTTTCAAAGGGGAATACACTTAAAGATGTTAAATCTATT
>JAEIGA010017026.1_pt1 | contig 11067 bp, 7 predicted proteins | sample 9270691 | NCBI WGS metagenome assembly JAEIGA01 (sample SAMN17057246, study PRJNA624740) | gut metagenome | biome: biome; isolation source: fecal sample | host: Bos grunniens | place: China: Xizang | collected 2019 | reverse complement strand
TGTGAAAAATGCGAGTAATCAGAAAAGGTGGTGGATGCCATGAAAGCCGGTAAAAATAAGATGGTTTCGGAAAATATGCGTTCTTGTATCATTCGGGTAGAAGGGTATGACAATAAAAATCTGCAAGGAATATTTTATAACTTGTACTATGGTACAGAGGTTGTATTTGAAAGCCTGACAAAACTGTTACTTCTTATGGAAGAATTGATGGATGAGTTGGATTGTCCGCAAGCTTCCTTGAAAGGAAAGCGATTTGATATCGCCTATAAAGTGCCTGAACGTAGTAACATATCTTTGGTGTCATCAAAGTCTGACCGGGATGCTTTGGCCACATTTAGAATAAAGGTGTTGTTTAGACAAGGGGCTAGTTGGCAGGGAACGATAGAATGGTTGGAAGAGAAACTGGAAACCTCTTTTCGCAGTGTGTTGGAGTTAATCAAACTTATGGATAGTGCATTGCCACAGCCACAAGATTGCTGTTTGCTTGGACTAGACGAAGCCGAAGCGATGTAACAGAGTTTGGTAGCGCTGCTTATAGAATACAGGAGACGGTACATTGCTTATTTTACAAAAAGTATTGTAAAGAAAAAGAGGGTTACAAAAATACGAAAAATTTTTCAAAAAACTTCTAGATGTAACCTTTCTGTAACGGTCCGCAGATATACTTATCTCAATGAAATGCAATTTGGTTAATAATTAAAATTAAAATAACACAAAGCCAAATTAAAAGGGGGCGAAAATAAATGATGAAATCATTAGGAAGGAACAAAAAATTAACAGCTTGGATCGTGATATTGACATTTTTATTTACATGCATTATGCCAACCAATATCATGGCGGGAAATAGCATAGCTGAAGCAGCCAGCCCGGTAGAGGCGCCTGGCGTAACAGTTAAGTTGTTTAACTATGATGACAGCGTAAATAACGACAGAAATAAAATACAAGGGTATAATTTCTTTGACTATTCTGGTAACTCTGTTGATGGTAACGGCATAACTAACAGCACATATGATCCTGTTATGTTACCAACATTGGTAAATGATTATCCTGAGACTCAGAGAGGCTCCATGGAGTATCTATTTAATGGAATCTACTTAGAAGAAACCATGATAAATGGTGGTGGATTGTTCCAGAAAGACAACAATGGAAATTATTATTACGATTCTGCAAAGAATGCAGCATACTTTAATGGTAGTGATTTTACATTGTATGATCAGATTGTATATCCAAGTTATGTGAATCGTAACAACACAGAGATTCAGCGTAGTAACTTCTTACCATTCAATGAGGTAAATAACCGTACAGCAACACAGCAAGGAACCATCAATGGCATTCCTGCAATGCAGTTGACAAATAAGGTTGACCTCTGGTTCGGTATGATGGTAGAATTTGAATTTTTAATGCCGAAAGACGGTATGGTTGATAGCGAACCAATGGTTTTCGATTTCCTTGGTGACGATGATGTATTCGTATATATTGACGATGTATTGGTTCTGGATATTGGTGGTACACATGAAGCACAGTCTGGCACAATCAATTTCGCAACAGGCGCGGCGAATTCTCCTAAAAAACCAAACACAAATTTGAAATCGATTTTTCAGGCAGCAGGTAAAGATGTTTCTGAATTTAATGGCAACACGTTTGCAGATTACACCGTCCACACATTAAAATTCTTCTATCTGGAACGTGGTGGCACATATTCTTATTGCAAATTACAGTTTAATATGCCAACATTACCTGAAAAATCTTTAACAGTAGAAAAACAGCTGACAGTAGATGCCTCTAGCGAAGTAAAAGATTTCTTAGAAGGCGCATTAGATTATAGCTTCCGTGTACTGAAATCTGATGGTACAGTAGCTGTTCCAGCAGGCGAAAAATTTGTTCTTAAGCAGGAAGGGAAAGCGGATAGCGAAGGTACAGTAGGTGAAGAAGGATTCTTCACATTAAAAGCTGGGCAGAAAGCTGAATTTGCCAACATGTCTCAATACGTAGATGTTGCGGCAGGCGAAACTTATTATGTACAGGAAATATTACCGGAAGATTTACGCGGGCAGTACGGGATCATTGAATATGTACTGAACGGTAAAGGCGGTGAAACACAGACAGAACAGAATCCTCCGGCAGGTTTTGAAGGATTTTTGACTGAACGGTTAAGCGCGGATCAGTCGCAGTATGTAATCTATAGAAATGCAGTAGATACAAATGAACTGAGCTTCCTGCAGATTACAAAAACAGTTAAAGATGCTGCTACAAGCACATTTGCTCCAAATCGTGAGTTTGAAATGCAAGTGAAATTTGGCGGTGAGCTTTTACCGGATGGCACCAAATACAGTGTAACCGGCGAGCAGGGCACCAGAACAAGTGAAAACGGAATCATTAAGCTGCAGGCGAATCAGACAGCAACAATTTGGGGTATACTTTCTGGTACAACATATGAAGTGAAAGAAATTAACGCAGATGACAGCAACATTGTTTACAGCAATGAGGAAGGCGAATTTACGTTAAATAGCGTTATTTCTGTAATTGTTGAAAATGAAAGTAAAACAATCAATTTATCCGGTACAAAATACTGGGTTGACAACAATAATGAATCGGGCAAACGCCCGGGGGAAATTACAGTGATTCTGCTGGCAGACGGCGATGAAGTTGAGCGTATTACCGTAAATGGTGATGCGAAAGCAGAAAACTGGAACTATACGTTTGATAACCTGCCAAAATACAATCAAGATGGGGTAGAGATTGTTTATACAGTAAGTGAAGAAGCGGTTAAGCATTACACAACGCAGATTGATGGCATGAATTTGCTGAATGTTATTGAACAGAAATATTTCGATATCAGCGGTAGCAAAACTTGGGTAGCCCCGGAAGGCACCCAATATCCTGAAATCGTAATTGATTTGTTCAGAGATGGTAAAGCCTATGATACCGTAACTTTAGCACCGGGCAGTACAGAATACAGATTTGAAAATCTAGAATCCTATGATTTGACAGATGGTCATATGTATCAGTACCAGTTAGCGGAACGCAAAGTAAATGGTTATGTACCTTCTTATGAGATGTATGTGAACGGAAAAGATCGTATCATCAATATTACCAACACATATTCCGATGAAGAAGAATTTGTAACGATTTCCGGTGAAAAGAAATGGATTGCTCCGGAAGATACCGTTTTACCGACGACGATCATCGTTAACCTGTATCAGAATGGTACAGTAATTGATGAAATGGAAGTAACCGCAGAAATGAACTGGCAATACCGTTTTGAAAATCTTCCGATGTATGATACAGAAGGTATGGCATATAGCTATACTGTAAATGAAGAACCGGTTGACGGCTACCTCTCCTTAGTAGTACCGACGGCCAATGGGTTCGATATCACCAATACCTTGTACGTAGGTGAAGTCGGTCAGTTTAGCGTAAGCAAAATGGTGAGCGGTGGCAGTGAAATGGTACCGCAGGATGATACAGAATACGGTTTCCTGCTGAAGGTAAAAGCGACTGTTAACCAATGGGATTCTATGAAAGTTTACCAGAAGTCTGAATTGGAAGACGCAAGAGATGAAGCACTGGCGGAATTGGATGAAGCCAATGAGAAATTGTTAAGAGCGGAAAAAATATTTAGACAAAATGCAGTAGCATTTACTACCGGATCTGCGTATCAGTTCATCATGACAGAAGAAGTTTATATAGAAGAACCAAAAGTAACAACAGGTTCTGCTTATGATTACACCACTGGGTCTGCGTATAAGTACACAATTGTAGACAACGGTGGAGATGTCTTAGTTAAGCACAGTAAATCTCCATTGTTTATGAGCTTCACACCGGCAGCGGATGCAGCAGATGCGATTGAACGCATTATTGAAGCAATTAAGGCGCTTGCAGATGATTTCAAAAATTTGAATAAGGGCAGTGTATTCTTGAAGATGCTGCATGAAGAACAGCAAAGCAGCACACCATCTGCACTAAAGTTTGAAAGAACAGCTGCAGAAGATCTGCTACAGGCAGAACGTGATGTGCAGGAAGCAGATGCTTTGGTAGATGCAAGAGAACAGGCGATTGAAGATTTTCTGCAAACAGAAGTTGCAACACCATCTGCAATCAAAATTATTATGACTCCGATGGCAGGCAGTGATTTAAAACCAATTACCATGGAACTGGATAGCAGCAGTGCACTGTACGATGAGGAAACCATGACCTACACCATCAACTTTGATTTGTTGAAAGATACTGGTTATGTATTTGCAATCGAAGCAGTAGACAAAGCGGTTATCGAATATAGCATCAGTGAAATGGACGTAAGATTTGATACTTACAAAGGTACAGAGATTACTGTGAATGGTACAGACAAATTGGAAGGAAGATATGTAGCATTGAGAGTATTGGATAAAGCAAGTGCAGATACCTATTTGTTCAACAATATTTATGCTGACAATCCGCCTCCATATGTACCACCAACAGAACCAGAGGACCCTCCATACATTCCTCCGTATGTGCCACCTGTGGAGCCGGAAGACCCGCCATACGTACCACCGTATGTACCGCCGGTAATACCTGAAGAACCATCAGTGACTCCGGAAGAAGTTGTAGTAATAGAAGAGCCAGAGGTTCCATTAGGTGATAATCCGGGTGTTGAAATTCCAGGTGAAATCATTGAAGAAGAAGACATTCCTCTTGGTGATGCACCTCCAACTGGAGACAATGCCAATGCGATTCCGTTTGTAGTAATGATGGCCTTTGCGGTAGTAGGGCTGGTAGTTACTCGCAGACGCTTTAACTAAAATTTTAGCACAGTTATAAAGAAATAAGAGAACAGGCCCTCAATGCGGAGGGCCTGTTTTATCATAAAAAATAACGAAAGTAACTTTATTCTTTTGGGGAAATTCGATATAATGTGGTAGAAATAAACTGTGTAGAGGGGAGATTGGTATACCGTTATGCGGATTTTAATTGATGCCGATGGATGTCCTGTGGTGGATCTTGCCATTGCGATTTCCAAAGAATACGATTTGGAGTGTATTCTGTTGTGTGATACAGCACATTATTTCAACCGAGATGGTGCGCAGACGATTGTGTTGAGTCAAGGGGCGGATAGTGTAGATTTTGCCTTAGTAAACATGGTGCATAAGGGAGATATCGTAATTACTCAGGATTATGGCCTTGCAGCAATGTGTTTAGCACGTAATAGCAAGGTATTAAATCAAAATGGAATGGTATATCATGATGGGAATATGGATAGCCTTTTAGCTAGTCGTCACATGGGACAGAAAATTCGTCGCAGTGGTGGCCGTACAAAGGGGCCTGCAAAACGTACAAAAGAACAGGACGAAATGTTTGCAAACCAGTTGCGAAAACTAATTTTATTTGGTATAACTAATGATAGAGAAGAATCTACCAATTTGGTAGAACCATCATAAAATAATAAAGTGAAAACAAAATCGACCGCAGAGGGGGATTTCATAATGAGTGAAACATTATCACTAAAAGAAATATTACAGAATCAGAGAAAGTATTTTCGTACTGGTGTGACAATGGACATCGAATGGCGTATTCATCAATTAAAGCTTTTGAAAAAGACCATCAAAAAATATGAAGATAATCTGTTTTGGGCATTAGAAGATGATTTGGGAAAATCTGAATTCGAAGCATTTACGACAGAAATTGGTATGGTATACAATGAACTGAATAATGCTATTAAGCATTTGCCAAAATGGGCAGAAAATAAATCTGCAGAAGGTGGCAGCATTCATCAGTATCCGGGCAAACTGGAAACCCATGTAGAACCTTTGGGCCTGGTGTTAATCATTGTGCCATGGAATTATCCAGTGCAGATGGTATTCTCTCCACTGATTGCTGCAGTGGCTGCTGGCAATTGTGTGGCAATTAAACCATCAGATTTGACACCAAAAACACAGAAAATTGTAGAAACCATTATCAAAGAGACTTTCGAAAAAGACCACGTACGTTTCTTTATTGGCGGTAAAGAAGTAGGTCAAGAATTATTAAAAGAAAAATTTGACCATATCTTTTTCTCAGGTAGTCAGGAAAACGGCAAATATGTAATGCATGCAGCGGCAGAACATCTGACATCTGTTACCTTAGAGTTGGGTGGCAAAAATCCTTGTATTGTAGATGAAAGCGCTGATATCAAAGTAGCTGCAAAACGCATTGTTTGGGGGAAATGCCTAAACTGTGGTCAGACTGCAGTTGCACCGGACTATGTTATGGTTGCCCGTTCTAAAATGAATGAGCTGATTGATTATATGCAGTATTATTTGGATGAGTTCTATCCAAATGGTGTATTTAACAATCCGGACTATCCTTGCATCGTCAATGAAGCACATATTGAGCGTTTGGCTGCGTATTTAGAAGAAGGTACCGTGTTATATGGCGGTAATTATGACAAAGACAAACGTAAAATGGAACCAACCTTGTTAGCGAAAATGGATGTGTTTGACAGCAAAGTGATGAATGAAGAAATTTTTGGGCCAATTCTGCCAATTATTCCTTTTGACAAGTTGGGTCAAGCCATCGCTTATGTTGGTCGTCATCCAAAACCATTGGCGCTGTATCTGTTTACCCGTGATCCGGGCGTGAAACAGTTGGTTATGGAAAATATTTCGTTCGGAGGCGGTTGTATCAACGACACCATTTTCCACAATAATAATACCAATGTTCCATTGCGTGGTGTAGGACAGAGTGGGTTTGGTGGTGCAATTCACGGGAAAGCTGGGTTTGATACATTCTCTCATACCAAGGTAATTCTGAAACAGTCCAATGAAATTGAACTGCCATTGCGGTATCCACCACATCAGAAAAAAATGAAAATTATTCGTACCATGATGACCAAGTAATTACGCAGAAGTGTGTAATATCGGTAGATAGAGGTACTTTTCCACAGGGTTATCCACGGAATTTCTGAGTTTTACACAGAAATCTGTGGATAACTTTTTTGTATAGATAGAAAAATAATTTTTATAGAACACTAGTCTGTTCTGTCGTTGTATTTTCGGTTGTTTTGTCGAATTTTTGTAGAAATCTGTGTCAGCGGCAGACGTTTTGTCGAATAACGGCTGATTTTGTTCCGACGATTTGTGCCAAGTTCCTCACAATGCCGAAAAAGCGCGGAATGACGGGGAATTTGAAAGTTTCCTTTTGCTTCCAAACATGGTATATTGACCGTGCAAGGAGGTGAGAGCAATGAACAGCGTGACAAAGCAACTGTACAAAAAATTGCAAAGTAAAAATGGTTTTACATTGGTAGAGTTAATCGTGGTACTGGTAATCATGGGAATTTTAACAGCAGCCCTTGTTCCTACTGTGACCGGATATGTGGGGGAAGCGAGGGAACAGGTAAATGCGTCCAATTTGCATATGGTGAAACAGGCAGCGAATTTGTACTTAACAGATTGGGAAATTGATGGGAAAAGTGTTGACGCAATTGGCGATGAGTTCACCGTGGGAGATTTGGTAGAGGCAGGCTATCTGTCCGGCATGGATAACTCCTTAGAGGATTATGTAATTACCTATACTGCGGCTGAAGGTGTTGACGGCAAATACAGTATCGAAGTTACAGCACCCGAGCAGGAGAGCGATCCCGAATCCGGAAGTGGTGTATAATAGAGTACATCCATTGTAATATTCTGATATCGTCGTTCAGTATGTAATCAGCTACAATGCGTTATCCTAGTGTGTATTGATTGGTCCGATATACGGACAAACTCCTTTCTAAATTTGTGAGATAATATTCAGTTCCAAATGAATAGAAACGCAAGTGTATAGCCTTCTGTTCTGTGTATGCCAGTACATAGGAATAGAAGGCTATATATAGTTATAGAATGTGCATGTGAAAACAGCGAAAAAGAACTCTTTTGCTGAAATAAAAAAACTTTTTATCAAAAGATGTTGTCAAAAAAAACAGAATATCGTACAATAGATGCAAGCAAAGTTGTGAAGAGATTCGCATAAGTCGACCAAATATCAAACACACACATCACGACTGGCTTTGCTAAGAGATGCTTTTAGGATTTTACCTGGAGCATCTTTTTTTTTTGCTTATCTTCGTGTAAAATAGAGAAAGCAAATAAAATGAGGCGATGCGTATGCAAGATAATAAACAAACTACAAATGAAAATAAGAATGTACAAGAGAACAGACAGAAACGAAATTTTCAGCGTGTACTCGCAATGCATGATTTGTCCGGGCTAGGGCGCTCCTCTTTGATGGCAGTGACACCAGTATTGTCTGTGATGGGAATCCAGGTATGTCCCGTACCGACAGCGGTGCTTTCTACACAAACCAGTGGGTTTACCGATTATACGTTTGTTGATTTGACAAATACATTGCAAGCGTATTTGCAACACTGGAAGCAACTTGAGATGGACTTTGATTGTGTCTATAGTGGTTTTTTGGGTTCTGTCGAGCAAATTGCGATTATGGAACAAGTGTTATGTGATTTTTCCAATGCGGATACTTTGGTGGTCATAGATCCAGTACTAGGCGATGATAACGCATTGTATGATACGATGGATGAAGCAATGGTAGTACAAATGCGGACATTAATCAGACATGCAGATATTATTACGCCAAACGAAACGGAGGCAAAGCTGCTTTTAGGGTTACCAATAGAGCAGACAATATATGCAGAACAAATGGCGAACTATATGCCTGCCTTAGCACAATTGGGGCCGAAAGTGGTAGTAGTGACCGGCATGGAGAAAGTGTCGGGAGGTCATTGTGTCTGTTGTTACCAACAGACTTGTGAAGAAAATGGAATCTATATGCAAATCGACTATCAAGAGTTGCCGGTGCGCTATCCGGGTACCGGTGATATTTTTGCAGCGGTGATGATCGGCGGTCTTTTACGCGGTGATACATTAGAAGTAAGTATTCGCAGAAGTGCTGATTTTATTTGTCAGACAGTGGCGGACGCCATTATTGCGGATGAGCCGGTGCGGGATGGTGTGCAGTTAGAAAAAAATCTGTACAGATTGTTGGTATAGCAGCGTTTCGCTATAGATGAGAAAGGCAAAAGGTTTTCTATATATTGTGTGGAAATAAATAAAAACGGGACATTTCTGTAAGAAAGGTGGTGCTGGCATGCGGCTGCGCACATTGACGCTGTGGAAAAAAGGAAAACCAGTGTGGCTTGGTGTATTGGGCTGGGCTTGTATCAGTGTTGTGATGCTGCTATTATGGGGACACAGCATTATGGATTTTCGGGGCGGATTGCCTGCTGTGGAAGTTGCTTCAAGTCAGACCATTGCGTTAAATAAAGAAAATCCTGTAAAAACCATTGATATTCATGCAGAAGGGATTAAGGTGGAAATTGGATCTAGTTATGATCTCAAAGATATTCAGATTCAGTTGTATGGTCAAGATTATATCAATCAGAAAGCGTCCTGGCAATTGAGCGAGCAAGGGGAGTTGTCTATTCGGTTGGATACCTATCCGGTAATTGCCAATGCCTATGGGCATCGGGCAGAGGATACCTTGGTAATGCGTGTGCTTTTGCCGACAAAAAGTTATGATGCCATCACCATTTACGGCAAACGATTGAATACCGCACTTTATCAATGCAAGGCAAAATGGTTATCGGTGGATACAGACTATGGTGCGATTGCGTTATATAAAACCGACATACAACGCGCAACACTTTCCAGTGACAATTCTGATATTCGTGTAGAACGTAGTCGTGTACATCATTTAGAAGTGCAGACAATGAGCGGAGATACCTGTTTGTTTGACAATCAGTTGCGATATATTAGATATGCCAGCTTATCCGGTGATTTGGAAGCGCTTACGGATAGCATGAAAGGCATTTGGGAACTATCTTCTGATAGTGGAGATATTTTTGTAGGTACACGTAAATGGCATCAAAATTTGATGCTGCAGCTTAGCAGTGAAAAGGGGCGGGTTTTTGCATCCAGTCCCACAAAGCCGTGGAAAGAAACAATTCCTGAAGTACTTACAGAGCATACGCTGATTTTGTTAGAAGGGCGCGGTGAAAATATGCTGTGTGCGACTAGCCAAACGGGTGATATTACATTAGATACGGTAAAATTCAGTCGTTAAAAACAGTTTATATCTACGCATAAATTTTTTGTATAGACAATTTTGAATTTGTATAAAATTGTACTGGAATTTGTGAAATGTGAGGAGTATAATGACTTTCGTAAGCCGCCTTTGGCGGCTTATTATTGTGTGAAAAATACACAATGATTCTATGGTTTTATTAAGATATTTATTATTTAAAAGAAAAGGAAGCGAGAACGTTGAGTAAGATTAGTTCGTATGTGCAGCGTGAAATTCTGCCTACTTTGAAGGGCGATATTATTGGTGGTATTTCTGTTGCATTCGTAGCTTTGCCATTGGCATTGAGTTTTGGTGTATTATCCGGTGCAGGGGCAGCGGCCGGGGTATATGGTGCAATTTGCACCGGTATTTTGACCTCTATGTTTGGTGGTACCAAAGCGCAGATTTCCGGTCCGACAGGGGCTATGACTGTCGTATTGGTATCTATGGCTGACAAATATGGTATGGATGGTTTGGTAGCCTCCATGATTCTTGCCGGTGTGTTTGAAATTATCATGGGTTTACTGAAATTGGGGAAATATATTCGTTTGATTCCCAAACCGGTTATGGTTGGTTTTACCAATGGTATTGCGATCTTAATCTTTACTAGTCAGTTTAAATATTTTAATATGAGTCCGGCATTATGCGGTATTTCTATTGCGTTAATGCTGATTCTACCGATGATTAACAAAAGAATTCCGTATGCGATTATTACAGTTATTGTTGGTACTGTATTATCCAAGTTCTTATTCCCAATGCCTGCAGATGCAGTGGTAGGTACGATTCCACTGATGATTCCTGCATTGCAGCTTCCAAACTTTATGGCAATGAATATGGTGGAAGTATGTCAGGCAGGTTTAACACTGGCATTATTGGGTGCGATTGAATCTCTGCTGAGTGCAATGGTAGTAGATGAAATGACTAACACCAAACACGACAGTGACCGCGAAGTATTGGGTCAAGGGATTGCAAATACTGTTGCCGGTTGCTTCGGTC
>JAEIGA010017025.1_pt1 | contig 11067 bp, 8 predicted proteins | sample 9270691 | NCBI WGS metagenome assembly JAEIGA01 (sample SAMN17057246, study PRJNA624740) | gut metagenome | biome: biome; isolation source: fecal sample | host: Bos grunniens | place: China: Xizang | collected 2019 | reverse complement strand
GTTCAAGCTGGGTCAAGATCCAGCCTCCAGGCTTGATGCTGCCGGTCGGAAGCTTTATGAACCGCTGAGGCATCAATGGCTCCCGATTGCTCGGATAGTTCACATTCCTTTCCAGCACAGGAATTTCACCCATAGCTTTAATCTCATCGGAAACCTCTGATGTACAGGATGTTATAGCAAGAATAGCCATAACACATAACAAGCTGGCCCTTTTCATGTACTTCATGTATAAAATTTTCTACAAAAATAAGCAATATCCACCACAGTACAAACCAAAAATGCGTATATTTGTGTGATATATAGCACACTTATGTTACTTGATATTTTCGGATTTCTTCAGCTGTCCTTCACGGACATACTTGACATACTCCTGCTGGCCATGATCATCTATGTGGCCTTCAGATGGATCAAGGGTACTTCGGCAATGAGTATTTTCGTTGCCATCATATCTCTCTACGTGGTCCGCGTGCTTGTTTCGGCTTTCAATATGAGGCTGATGAATGCTCTTATGGAGACCGTGCTGGATGTCGGTGTCATAGCACTGATCGTCATCTTCCAGCCTGAGATCAGAAAGTTCCTCATCCGATTCGGAAACCGCTGGATGAAAAGTGCCCGTGGACAGAGAATCCTTGACAGGCTGTTCAAGGGACAGAAAGCCAACACATCCGGAAGCGAGGCCTCCAATGAAATTTCAGAGGCATGCAGAAGAATGTCTGAAGAAAAGACAGGCGCACTTATCGTGATTGCTCACAATGTACCTCTTGATGACATCATCAGCACAGGAGACCAGATCGACGCAGCGATACACCGCCGCCTTATCTTGAACCTGTTCTTCAAGAACTCACCTCTGCACGACGGAGCTCTCGTGATTACCGGCAACCGTCTGACAGCTGCCCGCTGCACCCTTCCTATCACCTCCAGGACCAATATTCCTGCAAATTACGGAATGAGGCATAAGGCTGCCATAGGCATAACAGAGGAAACTGACGCAGACGCAATCATCGTGTCCGAAGAAACCGGAAATATCTCTTTCGCAAAAGGGGGAAAGGTTACGCCTATCCAGAACATCAATGAGCTGAAACTGCTGCTCAACGAATCTTTGGGAAAATAGGATAATCTTGGTAACTTTGCAGGTTGGAGTTATTGATTAGAACGTTTTGAAGGACATTAGGATAGAAATAGACACAAGATTAGAGCAGAAACTCGGATTTGACCGTATCAGAAGGATCATTTCCGACAGATGTTCTACTGCATATGCGGCGGAGAGGACAGCGACTGAAAACTTCTCCACCAGCGCCGCGAAGATACGTAAGAGACTTCTTCTCACAGACGAGATGAGGCTCATCATGATGTTTGAGGACGGATTTCCCTCAGGAGGATTCATTGACTGCATAGATTTTCTTAAACCGCTGGAAACAAGTTCAGCGGCGATTGACCTGTTGTCTATGCGCAAGCTCAAGACCATGCTTGAGACCCTGCGCAAGGTTACAGCATTCTTCGATGATATAAAGGACGGAGTTTATCCTAATCTCAAGAGGATGTCTGCTCCTATCATGGGCTTTCCTGAAGTACAGAGACGCATCGAGAGCATTCTTGACCGCTACGGCGATGTCAAGGACACAGCGTCCGACATCCTTTATGACATACGCAAGTCACTGAGAGAGAAGGAAGGAGCAATTTCACGCAGAATGAGCGCCATTCTGAAGAGAGCTCAGGAAGAAGGCATTGTAGACAGTGATGCAGGCGTATCCATCCGTGACGGTAAGATGCTTATTCCGGTAAGTGCTGCCAACAAGAAGCGCATTGCCGGATTCATATATGACGAATCTGCCACAGGAAAGACAGCTTACATAGAGCCGGCTGAAGTGGTGGAACTCGACAATCAGATAAAGGAACTCAAGTTTGCAGAGCAGCGTGAGATCCTTCGTATTCTTCTCGAATTTACAGATTTCCTCAGACCATATATTCCGGATCTTCTCGACGCGGCACGTTATCTCGGCGAGATCGACTTCCTTATGGCCAAGGCTCAGATTGCCCTTGACTTCATTGCAGGAATGCCGATAATCTCGGAAAACGGAGAAATGAACCTCCGAAAGGCACGTCATCCGCTTCTGGAGCGCGCACTGAAGAAGGAAAAGAAGGAGATCGTACCTCTTACGGCAAGCCTCGACTCTCAGAAGCACATTCTCCTGATTTCCGGACCTAATGCCGGAGGAAAATCCGTATGCCTCAAGACTGTCGGACTTCTGCAGTATATGTTCCAGTGGGGTATGCTCATCCCTACTTCCGAGACATCGGAGATGCTCATCTTCGACCGCATCATGGTGGATATCGGAGATGACCAGTCTATAGACAACGACCTCAGTACATATAGTTCCTTCCTCGCGAACATGAAATCCATGCTTGCCAAAGCGGACAACAAGACTCTCGTGCTTATCGATGAGTTCGGTAGCGGTACAGAGCCAGCAGCCGGAGGAGCTATTGCCGAAGCTATCCTGAGCGAATTCGACAAGCGAGGAGTATACGGCATCATCACTACCCACTATACGAATCTCAAGCTCTATGCTTCAGCTGATACAGGAGTGATGAACGGTGCAATGATGTTCGATGTCAAGAATATCGCACCTATGTTCAAGCTTGAGATGGGACTTCCGGGAAATTCCTTCGCCTTTGAGCTGGCACGCAAGATGGGATTGCCGGAGAATATCATCAAGGACGCAGAGAATCGTGCAGGAGAGGAGTTCGTAGGTATAGAGCGAAATCTTCGCAAGATTGCAAGAAACAGAAAGGCACTCGATGAAAAGCTCGAGCGCATCAAGAATACGGACAGGACTCTCGAAAACATCACCGACAAGTACCAGAAGGAGCTCAAGGACATAAAGAAGCTCCGCAAAGAGATCCTCGATCAGGCTAAGAAAGAGGCCGAGGACATCATAAAGGGTGCAAACAAGCAGGTAGAGAGCACAATCAAGACCATCAAGGAATCTCAGGCCGAGAAGGAGACAACGAATGAAGCCCGTAAGGAGCTGCAGGGTTTCCTCGGTGCACTTACCGCTAAGAAGGCGCAGGAGCAGAAGGCCAAGGATGACTATATAGAGAAGAAGATCAAGCAGCTTGACGAGCGAAAGGAGCGTCAGAGACAGCGCAAGGCCAAACGCGCTGATGAGAAGGAGCAGAAAATGCAGATGGAGCTGCAGGCCGAGCAGGAGAGAATCGCAGCATTCAAGTCGGCTCCATTGAAGGCAGGAGAAAAGATCCGCATCAAGGAGAACGGAATGGTAGGTGAAGTTACGAAGGTCTCTGCCAAGGCCGTTTTCGTGGCCATCGGAAACATCACCAGCAAGATGTCCCCTGACAAGGTGGAAAGAATCACTTCAAACGAGTTCAAGAGTGCTGTCAAGGAGGTTGCAAAGCCTGTTTCAGCAGTCCGTGTGGATTCATCTATCACTGAGCGCAAGCTTAACTTCAGTACTGAGATAGATGTACGTGGAGAAAGGTTGAATGATGCCATTGAAAAGGTGACAAGATATGTAGATGACGCTATCATGCTCAATATTTCAAGCGTAAGGATCATCCATGGCAAGGGAACCGGAGTGCTTCGTGACGAACTGCAGAAGCTTATCAGGACCATGCCGGGAGTGGCTTCCGTACGAGATGAGCATATCCAGTTCGGTGGCACAGGTGTTACTATCGTTAATTTTGACTGATGAAGATATTTAGTTTCATAATTATAGCCATGTTGCTGCTCGGCGGCTGTGCAGGAGGAGAAAAGAAAGCTGTCATGAGCCCGGAAGAGACTGTGGAGGCTTTCTGCAGGGCTGTGGCAGGCGGTGATATGGAAAAGGCATGTGGACTTTGTGACACAGAAAGCATGAAGACCTATCTCGAAAGCTGGAATGCCACTTGGGAGCAGCTTGAGAAAAAGGACAGCAGCGCATTGAGAATCGCAGCAGGCATTCTGTCAGATGCTGAATTCAGCATAGACAGATCGGAAAAGGAAGGAGACAAAAGGACTGTAACATATACAATTAAGACCGAGGGACAGAGCAAGAGCCGTAAGGCCACATTGAAGAGGGAGGAGGGAGAATGGAGAGTGGAAGGACTGACAGACGTTCAATAGGGCAAAAGGGAGAAGACATCGCATGTCGCCTGCTTGAAGACAAAGGACACAGGGTATTGGAAAGGAACTGGCGCTATGGTCATCTTGAAATAGATATAATCAGCGTCGACCCTGTAGGAATACATTTTGTAGAAGTCAAGGCTCGCCTTAACAACATTCAGGCACCACCGCAGGAGAATGTGGACATTCCCAAGCAGAAGCGCATAGCAAAAGCGGCGCAAGCTTATCTGAGGTCGGCAAAGGGACGAACCTTAAGCGGCTGCGAATACATGTTCGATGTCGTTGCCGTGACCTTTGATGCCGAGTCCTTCAGGACGGAGTATCTGGAACAGGCCTATATACCCACATACAAATAAAGACACACACTAAAACAGATGATGAACAGAGAGAATTGCTATTGCATTATAATGGCCGGAGGATCCGGAACACGATTCTGGCCTCTGAGCAGGGCTGCAAAACCCAAACAGTTTCTTGATGTCGCAGAAACAGGCAAGACGTTCATCCGTATGACTTACGAAAGATTTGCCCGTATAGTTCCGCAGGAAAATATCCTCATCGTAACCGGAGAGCGCTATCGTGACCTCGTACTTGAGCAGATTCCTGAGCTTGACAGCAAGAATCTTCTTCTGGAGCCATATAGCCGTAACACCGCTCCATGTATCGCATACGCGACATATACCCTTCTGAAAAGGAATCCGCAGGCATGCATGGTTGTCAGTCCGTCTGACCACCTTATCGATGACGAGGCCAAGTTTACGGAAAAGATCTGCCAGACTTTCGACTACATCTCAAAAAACAATGTCCTGATGACTCTCGGAATCGTTCCTACCAGACCTGATACCAACTATGGATACATTCAGGCCTCCGGTGGAAAGGACGCTTACAAGATTTCTGAGCCGATGACTGTAAAGACCTTTACAGAGAAGCCTGACAGGGAACTTGCACAGATCTTCCTTGACACAGGTGAGTTCTTCTGGAACTCAGGTATATTCATCTGGAAGGCCCAGACAATCAAGGAGGAACTGGAAAGGTACCTGCCGGAAATGACCAAGCTTTTCAATGGTTGGGAGAATGCATTGGGCTCAAGCTTAGAGGCGGAATTCGTCGCAAGAGCCTATACTGACAGTCCTAACATTTCCATAGACTATGCAGTGATGGAAAAGACTTCAAGAGCATGGATCTGTCCTGTAAGCTTCGGTTGGGCTGATATAGGAACTTGGGAGTCGCTCTACAACTATGTACCTAAGGATGTCAACGGCAATGCTTCCACTGTAGAAAGGACGCTCATTGAGAACTCCTGCGACACTCTTATCGTTTCTCCTCAGAAAAAGAAGCTTATTGCCATCAAGGGACTTGAGGATTATATGATCATCGATACTGAGGACGCTCTGGTCATCTGCCCTAAGGACGATAAGACATTCAAGAAATTCATAACAGGTATCGGCATGCCGGAATACGAGAAGTACCGTTAGCCGAAAGCAATCGACAAATAATAACAGAATATGGAAAAACAGATACAGGCCGATATGGTAGCGGCCATGAAGGCAAAAGAGACAGTACGTCTTGCATCACTCAGAGCAATCAAGGCAGCAATCACACTTGCAAAGACGGCAGAAGGCTCAAATGGAGAAGTTGACGATGCTGCAATCGTTAAGATTATCCAGAAACTTGTGAAGCAGCGCAAGGAAAGTGCCCAGCAGTACACAGATGCCGGCCGTCCCGAGCTCGCAGAAAACGAACTCGCAGAAGCAGCATGCATGGAGGTATATCTTCCTAAGCAGCTCAGCGAGGCAGAAGTTGAGGCAAAGCTTGCAGAAATCATTGCAGAAGTCGGTGCCTCACAGCCATCAGACATGGGTAAGGTAATGGGCGTTGCAACCAAGCGCCTCGCCGGCCTCGCAGAAGGTCGCCTCATCTCAACCCTCGTGAAGAAGCTCCTGACAAAATAATATCAGACACATAAAAAGAAATGCTCCCGTTTCAATATGATTCGGGAGCATTATTTTATGGATACCATTGATTCAGTATCCTTTTTTGAGCAGCCGTACTGATTTTGAATGCAGTCTATCGCACGTGAAGGCGGAGTAAGCAGAACTACCCGCTTCAGTACAATTCCTCCTATATTCGTGAGTGGTGGTCCCTGAAACGGCTGAATGAAGGAGCACCACTACTCATTTCTATACAATTTGGTGCTTTTCTCAGAGTGGTGCTACCCGAAATAACAAATCCAGGGAGCACCACTATTTTTAGCAGATGGGATCCATATTATTCTCAACGACATTTCATATATTTGCTATCAGTCATACATCATTGGGAAGATGAGCAGACGACAGAAGCGAATGAATGTGTAATTGATACGATGTTATGAAAAAGACTTATCATCTTTGCCTATCCGCAGGCGAGGAGGTCATGTTCCGAGACCTCGAAGACTACAACAGAGGATTCAACTATTTTGCATTAGCATTATACAAGACCAACTCTACCGGTCTAGTTGAATCTTTCATGTCAAACCACTTTCATCTGATGATTCAGACAGAAGATCCTGTCGCTTTCATGCATTGCATGAGAATGCCTTACTCAAAGTACTTCAATAGAAAATATCATAGAGAGGGTATGCTTGGAGAAAAATTTCATTTCAGTTTGGAAGTGGTAGGACTATACCACCATTTAGCGGCAATGAGCTACGTGTTACGCAATGCACTTCACCATGGAATTGCCCCGATTCCATACGCTTATCCGCACTCTTCTGTAAATGCTATTTTTCAGAAAGAAATGGGCAAGACTTCAACAGAGAAACTTCTCCCGACGAAACTTTTTCACAGATTCATCGGTAAAAGAGCAGAATACCCGGAACATTACAAGATGAATGAAGACGGAATATTCTTAAGAGAAAGTGTTTTAGACATTACACAGGTAGAAAACATGTTCGTAACTCCTAGAAACTTTAACTACTATATGGGAAGACGAACAAGTGAAGATTGGATAAAAGAGCAGGAAAAGGATCCGAATGGAAGCAAACCGATCAGTTTGGGAAAAATCGAAACAGGAATATGCTTAGGCAGTCTAGACCAAATGTTAGCTAACGAAGCTGGCAGAAATGATTATAGAAAGTTGACAGATATCGATATCTGCTCAGAAATAGATAAAAACATTTTAGCAGAGCTGAACATTCAATCTGTCTATCAATTAAATCCATACGAAAAAAGACAGATTGCAGAACAACTTTATCGAAACCATCATCTGACGGAATCACAAATCAGACGATGTCTCGTTCTATAATATGATCGCATCAAGGCTTCATGATCGGCAAAATCAGGCAAAATTGCAAGACAAGCACTCAAAATATGCTGTGCAAGCTATCCTATAATGCTAATTGACATTAGTCGCAGCGACTACTCTTACTTCAGTTGTAAGCACCTTGGGAGAACCTACTATGATGAAGTCCTAATCACAAGTGGTGCTACCTCGTTTTGCATAAAGAGGTAGCACCACTATCATTTTGGGGACAATTTCGCTTATTTATGAGAGTGGTGCTACCTGGAATGACCGAATCAGGTAGCACCACTTTTTATTTTTGTAGACAGACGCCTTTTCGCATCGGGAAATCAGAATCAAAGTACTTCAATGGGAGTCGGGCTATCGGGCTTCGCGCCAGGTCCTGTTTACGAAGACAGGTGGAGGAGTCGGTTCGAAGGCCTGCTCCACATAGTTCTGTCTCTGTTTGCGTGCTGGGGCAGAGTATCCCGAAGTACTTGCAGACTTGCGGTTGATTGCATCATACTCCACAAACTTTTCATAATCATATTCCCAGTCCGGACCAGATGCCAGTTTATGAAGCCTGTAATATATCGCCTCTCGGGATGGAGCATTGAAACCTCCTATATTATCTACCATTATACTTGTCTTGGAAGGACGGTATATTCCATATGCATAAACATTGTATGCTCCCTCGAAGATTCCGAGATCCTCTCCTGCATACCTTTCATCAGCAAGGAAACGACTCCAGCGCACCTGTGACGGATCGTCCGTAAAGTCTACATTCTTGAAGTATCCAGCTGTCTGCGCAAATTTTATATCATCAACAAACATCACATCAACCCTTTCTGAAGCATTATAATATTCATCTGCAAGCTTGGCAAAGCCATGACCTAAGGTTTCGTGATGCATAAGCTGCTCAAACGTTTCAGCAGAAGCGCCTAAAGGGAAATATGAGATTGAAGGACCATTTCCCCAATCACCGTCACCATATGATTGGTAGAAATAACATGTACCTGCATAAGTTTTTGCATTCATCAATGTTATCACCACAACCTCGTTCATACGTTCCGGAGAAACCGCCTTGGATGCATACTCGAACACCTTGGCATCATCTCCCCAGACATCTGTCAGGCCTGCACCTTCAAACACTCCGAGACGGGTGTTCAAGGCCGTTTCCACTCCCTCAACTCCGTAAACCTCATTTTTGGATACCACATTCACAGAATATACATTGAACATATCACGGAAAGACTTGTACGGCTCAATAGAGAAGAAGGCATCATAAGCCTTATTCATATGTTCGCTATACGTACCGTCAGCTATCAGTCGATCAGTATACGCATCACCCATAAGCACGACATCAATACCGTTGCCCACCGTCGCTTTCTGAAGAAGCTCAACCTGCCCATCTGCGGAATAATCTGAAGATTCATATATTTCCTCTTCATATGAATCACCTAGAAGACCGCTAAGGTACTTTGGAAAATCATTCCTATCATAAGAGGTATCATTATAAATGATTTTTCTATCCTTATTGATGACATACAAAGTAGGCATATCTGTCAGGTGTTGATAAAAATCTAATGTATGTGCAATATCCCTATGCACATACACATTTGGCCAGGTAATACCATGCATATCAATATACTGCAACATCTCATCAACAGTCGGGAATATATAGGAGTTTACAAAAGAAAGAAGCTGAATATCTTTATCCTTATATTGGTCATAGAGCCACACCAACTTGGGAGTGAATATGTCTGAAAAAGGACAATTCAATCCATAATGATAGTAAATGGTATACTCCTTCTGCTTGAAATAATCATCAGTAACAGGAGAGCCATCTATTGTAGTAAAACTGAATTCCGGGAAATATATATTCAATGTTTCAGGATTGATATACCCACCCTTTTCAGGATCCTGTTGAATTATAGATTTCCACATTATATCCCACATAGGCATTTCCTGAATGGCCTGAGGAATGTCACCAGTCAACCCGTTTCCGCTAAGCCATAGTGTTGTAAGATTCTGCATATTGGAAATTGATGCTGGAATAGAACCTGTAAGGCAATTCTCCTCCATACACAAGAAAACAAGATTTTTCAAATCCCCTATATTCTGAGGAATGTCACCTGTCAGCCCGTTTCTGCTAAGCCATAGGCTTTCAAGATTCTTCATATTGGAAATTGACGCAGGCACAGAACCCGTAAGGTAATTCTGCTGCAAAGACAGCTGCACAAGATTTTTCAAATCTCCTATATTCTCCGGAATGTGCCCAGATAATCCGCATTGATCGATAATAAGATCGGTCAGGGTTTCAATTTTCAGCAAAGCATCAGGAAAACCATCACAAAGAAAATTCCTGCATTGTTTGACACAGAAACGAGTAAGATGCTTCAGATCTGCAAACTCCGGAGGCAATGTACCACATAAGTCGTTACAGCTAGGCGAACCTTCAGATTTACAAAAATCAATAGAAGTCACAAAACCATTATAATCAGTCTTAACTCCCCACCATTCTCTTAACGGCCGATCACTGCACCAATTATTATTATAAAGCCAATTATCTCCACCGGTAGCATTATAGAAAGCAATCAAAGCCTGACGCTCTGCCTCTCGTTCTGTCAACAATGAATGCTGAGTCACTGTTATTGTCTGAACATCATCACCGACAGTAAGCGTAATGACTCCTGTTGAATTTCCGGGATCCTCACATGGCAAGACAAGAAAAAAGAGAGTTTTTTCTTTCAATGCACGTGTTTCCTTATATTGCAGCCATTGCTTGGCATTATCGGAAACTTCTACAGATATGTCTGCGTTAGTCAAAACAGGAATGAACAGTTCATACGGACCATCTTCCAAGTAAACTTCGTATGTGCTCTCAATAAGCGCAATCGCATCTTTAGGCATCTGTAAAACCCTTACCGACTTCTGAACAGAACCTGCCTTTATCACAAAAAAAGCCGAACGATCGTCCACTGTTTCGTTAGGTTTCAGAGTGACATCAATACTTCCGGAACCGGCCTTACCACTTGCAGGAGTGATTGAGCACCAGTCGTCAGCACGGTCATTGAGCATTTTTGCCGTCCAGTCAGCCGTAGAGGTGAAGGTTACTGTCTGAGTGCCACCTTCCGATGTAAAATCTACAGAAGAGGCATCCAGAGTGATTTCTACAGCCGGATTTTCATCCTTTGGATCGTCTCCGTTATTCTCTGGCAGAGGGTCTTCGCAGGCAGCTATACAAAGAATGGCAAAAAGAGAATATATCAGCTTTTTCATAATAAAAGGGGTTTATCGTACAGGATTGAAGCAATAGGTTGTGCCGGGGGCAGTGGGAATGCGGAGGTATTCGCCTTCGAGGGTCTGGGAAGGGCCGACGGAGGATTTTACTTCCACTTTGTGGGATGGCCATGGGTTCCGAAGAGTGAGGGGTCGGCCTTTTTCGCTGCGGAGGCTCGTTGAAATGTACCACCTGCCTGCAGAGAATCGTCTCCACTTCGCTCTCATGAGAGCAGGATACAGCCAGCAGGACTGCCGCAAGAACTATCAATATTCTCATTTGTTTATCCACGTAAGACGAGCCCAAAGTTCTTCGAGAGGGCCTCGTCTGTGGGTCTTGAGCCACCAGGTGCAGAAGAGGTACTGCAGTACTATAAAGCCCATTCCCATAAGGAGGCTGGCAGCATGGC
>JAEIGA010017024.1_pt1 | contig 11067 bp, 7 predicted proteins | sample 9270691 | NCBI WGS metagenome assembly JAEIGA01 (sample SAMN17057246, study PRJNA624740) | gut metagenome | biome: biome; isolation source: fecal sample | host: Bos grunniens | place: China: Xizang | collected 2019 | reverse complement strand
TGCGATATCCACGCCGAAGGCTCTATTATTCTCAAACTGCTTTGCGCCCATCTCCACAAAGCCAGGCGTTACAACATAGCGCTTACCCTCTGTAGCGAAGCCAGACAACACCTCCAAGGCCATACGCGCACCCTCAGGGTTTGAGTTATAGGCATCGTCAAGGATTGTGATACCTCCATTACGGCGCATGCTTAGACGGTGTTCCACCTGCTCAATCTGACGCACTGCGCGGCGGCGCGCCTCCACCGAGATACCAAGATGCTCGGCAACAGCCAACGCAGCAGTGATATTTAGGATGTTACCCCTACCGAGGATATGTGTTGCATAGCCCTCATCTACCCTATCGCTTGCCACAATATCAAAACGGCTCTCAGTAGCCGAGTAGAGGATATTTGTAGCACGATAATCTGCCTCAGGGTTATCCACAGCGTAGCTCTTAATCTTATAACCATGCTCCTTGATATGGTTATATGCCGCCAAAGAGTCGATATTTACCACACCCAAGCCTCCCTCAGGCAGGGCATCTATAAGTTCAAACTTCGTGCGGGCAACACTCTCCACCGAGCCGAAGGTCTCGAGGTGCATCTCACCTACAGAGGTAACAATACCTATCTCAGGCTCTACAAGGTCACAAATCTCCTTGATATCTCCCCTCTGCTTAGCGCCCATCTCAACAATAAAGACCTCGTGGTGAGACTTGAGATGCTCACGCACGGTACGCACAACGCCCAAAGTGGTATTGAAGTTACCCGGTGTCATAAGAACATTGTACTTCTCTGAGAGTACGCGATAGAGGAAATTCTTGGTTGATGTCTTACCAAAGCTACCTGTGATGCCTATAATTTTGAGGTTAGGCATAGCGCGTAGCTTGCGCTTAGCATCGTTATAGTACCAGCGTGTAATGGCCTGCTCCAAAGGACGGTTGATAAAGTTTGCAACGATAGTCCAATAGTCCAAGCATAGGAGCATCATCGCCACCAAGGTGTACTCTATGGCGTAGATATGCACAAGCGTAACCACAGCAAAGGTGAGCAAAAGACGCGTAACGAAGAGTCGCTTAACACGCATCGTGTAGGCGATAGGTATCTTATACTTTATCGAGAACTCCGCAATGGTAATAACCAACATCCAGACGCCAAAGATAGTCAATGCTGCGCCATGCGATGTGAAGATATAGACCACGGCAGAGAGCAACGCCAAGAGATTTGGGCGCGAGTGCCACTCCCCCGTAGAGCGTAGCCAACGGTTATAACGCTCGACACGGTAGCTATTCTGCTGGAACATCTGCACCGAGTAGCGCATCGTAGCCAAGAGAAAAGCGAGCCATACGAGATGGTATATATGCTGCATTAGAATGGTCGTAAGTAAAAACATCGCCTACTCAATTTTTAAGAATGATTGTAATGCTCCGCGCCACAACTCAGCCTGCTCCAAGAAGGCAAAGTGTCCCGCACCCTGAGCTATGACCAACCCAGCATTGGGTATTAGTCGCTCCATGGTGTGGGCATCCTCAATAGGCGTTGCTGTATCCATGTCACCCCAGAAGAGGAGTGTAGGTGCCGATATCTTAGGCATAGCATAGCATAGATCCTCGTTCACACACTTCGAGAGTATGGCACGCATCATAGGCGTAGCACGGTTATAGTCCGTAGAGCCAGACTTAGCCCTGCGCTGGTCGAGAAGCATCTGCGCCTTCTTATCGCCTATAAGCAGAGGCATGATACGCTTCATAAGTTTGTAGGTATAGACCTTGCGGTAGTAGCTAAACGAACGGCGTGGCTTGACACCCGCAGCATCGGTAAGCACCACACCCGCAACCTCATTACGCGAGGCATAGAGTATCGATACACGGCCACCAAAGGAGTGACCACAAAGTATTGGTCTCTCTACACCAAGCGATGAGAGCAACGCCTCGATAGAACGCGTGTACTCCTCAACACCCCACACCGAACGAGGCTCCTGGCTTGCACCAAAACCCGCAAAATCTACCGACACGACCCTAAAATGCGACACCAAGAACTCCACCGTCTTACGCCAGATGCTCTTGTCACATCCCCATCCGTGTAGCAATACTATCGTATCTCCCTCGCCCTCAACCATATAGGCGAGCTTAATATCTTTATATTCAAAAGATAACTCCATAGATGCAAAGGTACAAAACAATTCTCAAACAGCAAGGCTGTAGAGTGGATTTTTTTAAGCGAAAAATAAAAACTAAATTGCGAGGTATGCTTCGCATAAGGTTTATATTTTTTAATGAAAGATACCTAAGCTAGAGTTACAAACATAGGTGACACTCTATCACTCTTAGACATTTTCGTATTTTGGTATTTTTGGTCAAAAAAGAAACTGTCTAAAACAAGCACCTTACTCCATTTATTTACTTTGAATACCTTTTAAACCATTGTCCGCAACAAGGTAAATAGGCTCCTTTAATCGGTATTTATACCTAAAATTAGAGCGAAAAGCGAAATTTTAACCATAAACGATGAACTATATCCAATATCTTTGCTATCTTTGAAAGTATTATTTAAGAGATATATTATGGTTAGGAAGAGAACACCACGCGATCATTCGCTTTTTTTGAAGACATTTCGCACATATTTGCAGTATGTTAACTCTGGTCTATATTTCCGCCGCGAGCATATTATCGGCATCGAGAATGTACCTATTGACGGCACGCCACTTGTTGTTGTGTCAAACCACCAGAACTGCCTAAATGACCCACTCTGCGTATGCCTAAAGCTCACCGATAGAAGAATGAACTTCTTGGCACGCGCAAATGTATTTAACAACCCACTATTCAACAAGGCATTGCGCGCCATGGGACTACTCCCTGCCTACCGCATGAGCCATGAGGGTTTTGCAGCGATAAACAACAATAAATCGACTATAGATGCTGCGGGTCAGGCACTTACAGATGGTGAAACAGTGATGCTCTACCCCGAGGCTGACCACCAGGATAAACATTGGTTGGGCAACTTCAAGATTGGCTATCTACGCATCGCATTTGAGGCTGCCGAGCGTATGGGCTTTGAGCAGGATGTTATGATATTGCCATCGTGCAACCACTACTCCAACTACTTCCATGCCCGCACAGATATGCTTATAAAGTTTGGTGAACCTATATCCCTTAAGCCATACTACGAGAGGTATCAGAGTGCGCCACGCGAGACCATGGTGGAGATAAACGAGCTTGTACGCAGTAAGATACAGGAGATGATGCTCCATGTCGAGGATCTTGAGCATTACGACCAGATAGACTTCATCCGTGAGAGTCAATTCGGCAAGTTCTATGCTAAGGAGCATGGCTTTAGGCACAACTTCCTACCTTCGCGCCTACGCTCCGATCAGCGCCTTGTGGATGAGCTACAGAAGGCATACGACTCACATCCTGAGCAGATGGAGAGCATATACGAAGATGTTAAGCACCTTAGCGAGGAGTATAAACGCTTAGGCATACGCGACTGGCTCTTTGTACATAATACGGGCATAGGAGGCATAACACTACGCGCCTTGGGACTACTCGCCCTACTGCCACTATTCATCGTCTCGATAGTACCTACAGGACTACTCTTTATCATCCCTAAGATATTCCTTAAGCGACTTATCAAGGATCAGATGTTCGTAAGCTCGTTCAATGTAGGTGTGAGCGCATTGGTATCAGTGCCTATATGCTTATTTATCCCTGTCATTGCACTATGGGTGATGTATGGCTTCTGGTGGGCACTAGGCTACTTTGTTGCCTTTCCGATAATGTTCATCCTTGCTTGGAACTATATGCGTCTATTCCAGAAGTTCAAGGGTGCATGCGCCTACAACGCCCCAAAGAACAAATCCTCAGTTTCGGCACTACGCAAGCTACGCACAAGCATCTTTGCACGCCTTAACGAGTTAATTAAGTAGTTAACACATACCATATAATAATAGAGCGCCTGAGGTTATCAGGCGCTCTATTTTGTTTGATTGGAGGGTGTCGATTATGGGATGCAACAAAAGAAGCCCCCCTGGGAAAATCACCAAGGGGGCTTGCTTTAGAGATAAGCCGCAGATGCGACCTTATAATCGAAAACTACTCGAAGTATGCAGGGAAGTTATCAATATTAAGCTCCTCCTCCATATCTGTAGTTGGGTTATATACGAATGGCTCGTGGAAGTTACCATCCTCACCTACCCATGTTACATAGATACGGTGCTCACCCTTAGTACCATAGAAGTATGAGTTATATACACCTGGAAGACCATCAATACTGTGCTCTACCCACTCGTCAAACTCGATACGACCGTCACCATTGAGATCCTCCATCTCCTGCCATACATATGAGTAACCATTCTCAGAGTACTCACACTTGTGACCGCACTCACGCTGACCATTGTCACAACCAGCAACGATGTAAGCGATAAGCTTCTCTGGAGTGTTCACATTAGTAGCGAAGTAGTCGTTCTGGAGGTTACCTGGGTGGTCAGCCATAGAGTATGCTACATAACCCTTCTGTGGTGTTGTGTACCATGAGAAGTTGAAGAACTCAACCTCACCAGTATCACCAAGTGTGATTGTTGGCTTACCATCTGCCCAGTTAGCATCTGTGCGCTTAACCATGACACCGATATTTGCGATAGGCTCGAAGTAGCATGATGTTGGCTGTGACAACATACCATTCTCATCTACAGCAGCACATACAAGAACATACTCAGTATCTGTGCTAAGACCGGTCAAGAAGATGCAACCATTCTCATCAAGTGGGTTCTCAGTAGTATCGTAAACATATGATGAGTTAGGATACATAATCATATACTCACCAGCCTTTGCTACTGTACCACCAAACTCCTCTCTCCACTTATTGTCAGTGAGTGAGCAGTAGATATACTTAAAGTGCGATGAGCCCTCACATGCTACATTGATAAGTGTGTTATCAATCTTGTAGTCAACAAGTGTTAGAGTTACAGCAAGGTCGTTATACTCGAAATCCTTAGTCTGATACTCCTTCTTCAAAGGTGTACCAATCTTACCATCCTTGTCGATAGCAACAGCGAAGAGTGTTACAGCCTCACCTGGCTCGCTACCCTTGTAGTGTGCAGCAACAACACCGTCAGTGAGAGTGCGAACACCATCAGTTAGAAGCATATCGATAACATAAGAGTCATCTGGGTATGCTGTAGCCATGTATGAAGGCATAGCGTTGTAGATAAGCATAAGCTGATCTGCATTAGACTTAAGGCTTAGGTAGATATCCTTATACTCGATAATAGGCTCACCTACAACCTCAACAACGCTTGTACCACCTGTAGTAAAGTCCTTAGTAGTGAATGACCAGTAACGAACATTATCTACAAGAATCTCACGGTTAGGATTAGCAGCGATATACCACATAACATACTCAGTACCATTCTGAAGTGGCTCTGTTGTCTCCATAAGCTCAAGGAATGAACCTGTGTAGCTTACATCAGCACGCGATGTGTTGAGATAGTCGTAGTTCTCAGTATAGTATGTAGCCAAAGCCTCAGCATCGAACTCGTCAGCACGCTCAAAGCCGAGCATATAACCTGCAGAGCCAACAACCTCAAACTTAACATCTACATCGAAGAATGATACGCTTGTAGTAGAGAAGCTTGCTGAGCTGTGAACATACTTCTCAATAACGAACTCCTGTGGATCAACATATAGGCCACCCTCCTCATCAGTGCGTGGAGATACATACCAGAATGTGTACTCATCACCAGCCTTAAGAGCTGCTGAACGAAGATCGCTATAAGGGATATATGCAGACTGAGTCTCCATGAATGCAAGCTGGTAAACGCCTGAAACTGTGCTACCATCAGCAAGAACCTTGTTACAGTTAGTTACCTGAGTATCAAGGTTGAAGTTTCTAGAACCGATGATACCGCAAAGAAGGTAGTTAGTACCGTAACCAGCCTCAACATATACACCATCAAATGTGAAGTTAACCTTTGCAGGGTTTGTTGTAAGCTTGATAGATGCAATAGCAGATGAACCGTTGTTGAAGACGATCATAACCTTAGCAACGCCCTCACGAAGAGCAGCACCGCTCTGTACATCCTCATACGATGGAGCAAAGAAGTTAAGAGTCATCAAGCCCTTCTTAGAGTTAAGCTCAGCATCGCACTCCCAGCCACGAGGTGTTGTTGTGATGAAGTCAGCAACATCGTCAACCTCAAATACGAACATCATATCTGAGCCATAAGGCACGAACATCATATCAAATGGCAATACGAGCTTACCATTCTGCATACCAACCTTAACAACAGAGCCATCAGCAAGAGTAACCTTGCAGTAGAGAGCTACTGGGTTACCATCGCCATCAGTCTGCCAATCTGAATATACAACCTCAACATCTACGATGATGCTGTCAGCTACAGACTCAGTGTAACCTGTTGTAATCCATGTTTTACCACCATCAAATGACACCTCAATAGCGCCATCTACAACCTGTGTCTGTGGTGCTACATCAGCAACAGGCACCTTCTGTCCATTAACCAAGATTGGGTTAGCGTTGCCAATGCTATCATAGATAGCCCAGTACAACACGCCATCCTGAGATACTACGGTTACGACCTGTGCAGGTACACCCGCTCCCTTAGGATATACATTGATCTTTGTACCGTCAGAGAGGGTGATAATCTTGTAACCATCCTTATGCTGCTCAACGCTCTTGATTGTTGTTAGACCGTTAATCAAGTCCTTAACAGCATTAAGCTCATTCTCGATCTCCAAGCGCAAGTCAGCGATATCCTGCTTGATGCTCTCGATCTCGTCCCAAAGCTGAGTATCATCATAACCACATGATGACACAGAGATTGAAACACAAGCCATAACAGCCACTGAAGCAGCTATAGCCTTGATGTTTGTGAAAAACTTTCTCATAGTGTTTGTTTTAAAATATAATGTTTGTTAATTATCTATGTATATACTCAAGGGATGTTCTATAAATTAGTAAATTAAGTTTAACAATAGGTAGTTTTATTTTATATTTCGGTCGCTTTTGTGTCTATTTCGGCATCTATCTTATCTTTCCTCGGTTGCTATGCCCGCATAGCGCCCTCGAAAGAGATAAGAAATCTGTTCGAAATATCCAACAAAATCAACTCGACCTAATTTATAGAACCTCCCTCAATAAATCAATATATTAGCCTCTACACTAAGGGCATGACCCTAAAACCACGACACCTCAATCTCGATAGCTATCCTTAGTTATTAAATTTATTTACTTTATATATATGTCATAGCGTACAAATTTACTAAAATTTCTTGACATACAATAGATTTTCATCAACAAAGAGTTGATATTTGTGCATAACCTGCAAAAGCATGCAAAGGAGTTTATGAACACAACGAGGCGATAACGACCTAAAGATAGACAAAAAAAAGAGGCAACTAAATCAATTAGTTGCCTCATATATGCTCTCAAAGGGTTATTTACACCCTAAAATGGCAAGTCATCTGGATCCTCAGCAGGCACAAATGGAGCCACTGGCTGTGGTGTAGGCTGAGGCGCTGGCTGCTGATATGCTGGCTGCTGTGGTGTAGGCTGAGGCGCTGGCTGCTGATATGCTGGTTGTTGGTATGCAGGCTGCTGATAACCACCCTGCTGTGGCTGAGAATAGCCACCCTGCTGCGCACCCTCAGGACGGCGACCAAGGAGCTTTAGCTCATCGGCAACAATCTCTGTAGCGTAGTGCTTAACTCCGTCACGCTCCCACTCACGGCTACGAAGACGACCCTCAATATATATCTGCGAGCCCTTACGCACATACTTATCTGCCACCTCGGCCAAGTTACGCCATAGTGTCACTGTATGCCACTCGGTATGCTCGGTAGATTCATTTGTCTGTCGGTTGAAGATACGCTCCGTAGTTGCCAAACGCACACGAGCAACCTTTACGCCCGTCTCCAAAGAACGCACCTCAGGGTCCATACCCACATTTCCAACCAATATAACCTTGTTTATCATAGTCTTACAATCTTTATATATTCACTTTAGTATCACTCTTAGCCTCCTCCGCATCGACACTCTGATGCTTATCCTCATGGCGAATCTCCTCAAGAAGTCTGCCAGCAAAGTCATGGTCAGGGCCATCAACGAAGCTCATCGAGATAGGCTGATAGTACATCGCACGCATAAGCTGCTCAGGAAGGCGTGCCGAGCGCAACCTCACAGCATCCTTCTCGGTCATAATGACAACAGCGCGTGGATGGTTGCGTAGCTTAGAATAGAGCTTACGCATATCCTCAGCCGTAAAGTCGTAGTGGTCGCGGAAGATAAGCTTATCGACCACATTAAACTTCGTCTCAGCATCCTGGATGAACGGTCTTGGGTTGCCGATACCTGTCATAAGAATAGCATGCTGGCCATAGTTAACCTCCTCACGCTCCTCAAAGTGGAAGAGAGGCTCAATCATAGGGCTCTTGATGCGTGTGAAATAGACAGTTTGGTAGGCAATTGAACGCAACTTATTGTACCACAATCGCTTATCAATAGGCGTCATTGTATCTGAGCACTTCGTAACGATAAATATATGCGCAGCGCTGAGTCGTGAAGGAAGGTCGCGAAGACGACCCAAAGGCAACATATTATCGCTATCTATAGGGCGTGTAGAGTCCACAAGGATGATATTGACCTTAGCCTTAACGCTACGGTGCTGGAAGCCGTCATCCATAACGATAAGCGTCACCTCGGGGTGCTCCTTACGGATGCGCTCAATACCCTCGACTCTATCCTCGCACACTACGATGACATTATCCTTAAACTTGAGTTTGAGTAGTAACGGTTCATCACCCACATCGCTATAGTTATCCGTAACCTGCACCTCACGGTAGCCCTTAGTCCTACGACCATAGCCACGCGAAAGGATAGCGACATTATAGTGCGGCTTAAGCATCGCAAGGAGATACTCCGCAGTGGGGGTCTTACCCGTGCCACCCACGGTGATGTTACCTATGCACACCACAGGGATATCGAACGAGCGACTCTTTTTGACACCCCAATCATAGAGCTTGTGTCTGAAGACAATCACCGCGCGATATATCCACGATAGTATGGTTAAAATAACTTTCATCTCTTAACTTTTGTTGCTACACATAGTGCCACAATTTTGTCAAAGGTACTACTATTTTTTATATTCGCCAAATAAAAGAGTGCATTTTGCGTATTTATACCATTTTTTACCTATATAGATATACATCTATGACTATTTTTTTGTATCTTTGCGTGTTATGAATTTTATCGCACGCATAACCACACTCCTGCTTATCCTAACACTCGCAGCGTGTGGCGGTAGCTCCACCGAAAACAAGAGCAACACAGAGGTTGAAGAGATTGCCAAGGAGCCAACACTTCTCTACGGCATCGACATAGAGGGTTACGAGATCCTCAACGACACAGTACGCATGGGTGAGACCGTAGGTGGCATCCTCGGTCGCCGTGGTGTCTCGGCTGTGATGGTTGACCGCCTTGACAAGGCATCAAAGGAGGTATTCCCACTGCGTAAGATACGCGCCGACAATGCCTATACCACCTTCACACGACATACGGTGGATAGTCTTGGCGAGCATAGCACTCTCGACTACATCGTCTATCACAAGAACGCCATAGATTATGTTGTCTTTGGCTTTGTGGGCGACAGCGTAAGCGTATCGTTAGGCTCACGCCCTGTGGAGTTGGTGCGTAAGCGCTGCGAGGCGAGCATAACATCATCACTCTGGGGGACAATCATGGAGAAGGATCTCCCATACGCCCTTGCTGCCGAGTTCGAGGATATATATCAGTGGACAGTGGATTTCTTCGGCATACAGGCGGGCGACTCCTTTAAGGTTGTCTATGATGAGAAGATTGTTGATGGTGAGTCTGTGGGTATAGGTCGCATATGGGGTGCTGAGTTCGACCATGGCGGCAAGCAGTACTTCGCCATACCATACGCCCAGGAGGCGGGTAAGCTACGCTACTGGGAGGCTAACGGCGAGTCACTACGCAAGCAGTTCCTCAAGGCACCGCTTAAGTACACACGCATTAGCTCTAAGTTCTCGAAGTCACGCCTCCACCCTGTGCATAAGGTCTATCGCCCTCACCATGGCGTAGATTATGCTGCACCTGCAGGAACACCTGTACACTCAGTCGCAGATGGTACGGTAATCTTCGCTGGCTGGGATCGTGGTGGCGGTGGTAACACCATAAAAATCAAGCATGCGGGCAACCTTGAGACAGGCTACCTACACCTTAAGAACTTCGCTAAGGGTATCAAGGTAGGCACACGCGTATCACAGGGTCAGCTTATCGGATATGTGGGCTCTACAGGTTCATCTACAGGCCCACACCTCGACTACCGCATCAAGAAGAACGGCACACCTATAGACCCACTTAAGATGCCTCAGGAGCCAGCAGAGCCTATATCTGAGGCACACAAGACTGCCTTCGAGGCTATACGCGACAGAGTAGTTGCGGAGCTTGAGGGTCGTGAGGTTGTAGGTGGCGTAATCACCGAGGAGGATATATTCCCTACGGCAAACAACCAATAGTATGGAGGAGAACTTTATAAAGTTTATTCGCAAACATCATCTGCTTACCCTTGCCACAGTAAATGGCGAGGGTATGCCTTATGTAGCCAACTGCTTCTACGCCTACGACAAGGAGCGCAACCTCTTTATCTTCACTTCGGACAACACTACGCGCCATGGTGCAGAGATGGAACAGAATCCTAATGTGGCACTCAGCATCGCCCTTGAGACACGCGTTGTAGGGCGTATTCAGGGACTTCAAATTGAGGGTAAGGCAGAGCGTGGCGACAGTAAAGCGCAGGCGACATATATAAAGCGTTTCCCCTATGCAGCTGTTGCGCCCCTATCGTTGTGGATGGTACGACCAGCAATGATGAAACTTACGGATAACACCCTTGGATTTGGCAAGAAACTGATATGGCACGCAGAGGAGTAATTATCGTGGCGGGAGGCTCAGGTAGCCGTATGCAGTCGTCACTACCCAAGCAGTTTATGATACTTGGTGGCGAGCCCGTTGTGGCACGCACAATAAACACTTTTGCGGAGGCTCTCCCAGG
>JAEIGA010017023.1_pt1 | contig 11067 bp, 8 predicted proteins | sample 9270691 | NCBI WGS metagenome assembly JAEIGA01 (sample SAMN17057246, study PRJNA624740) | gut metagenome | biome: biome; isolation source: fecal sample | host: Bos grunniens | place: China: Xizang | collected 2019 | reverse complement strand
GCCGACCTACTGCATTTCGAGTGCAGACCCTTCAACCACTTGGGTACATCTCCAGATATGTTAATTCGCTCCGATTTGACAGAGCAAAAAACAAGCAAATTATAGAATTTTGTTAGAAATGGCTAGAAAAACCGCTAGATAAGGGTGTAAAAACAAGGTTTGAACCTCGCTTAAACCCGCACGGTTAAGCCATTTACAGGGGTATAGTTACAGTGTAACCGAGGGGATTTCGAGTCATGTCCGTTATGACCACTTCGATACTTCTCCAAACAGGTTGTCGTTACAACAACAGTAAATATTATACACCATCTCAATATTTTTGTAAATACTTAAATTCAAAAATCTTTTATTATCGTTTGTTTAAAATAAAAACAATTGGTTAACAATTCTATTGACTTATTGACAATGGAATATACTAATGCTAAACTTCATATTAATACACGAAAGGGGAGAACAGCTTTGATGGGTCGCTTTTTCTATAATCTTGTCATGAAGTACAGGCAATTTATGGTTGGCAGGTATGGCAGTGATGAATACAATTTGTTTTTAGTTATAACAGCTCTCATATTTACCTTTCTGTCACGATTCAGGCATTTATGGTTTATGTACTTTTTAGGTCTGTTTTTGCTTGTTATTTCTATATTCAGGATGTATTCAAAAAACATAAGTAAACGATACAAAGAAAGAATGCGATTTCTTAAAATAAAAAACAAAATTACAGCGTGGTTTAAAGTGAAAAGAGATTCTTTCAAAAATAGAAAAACCCATAAATATTTCCGATGCAAAAAATGTAAAGCAAGTATTCGTGTTCCCAAAGGAATAGAAAAGATAGAGGTTACTTGTCCTAAATGCAAAAATAAGTTTCTCAAAAAGGTATAATGAAAGTCCATCGACTGATGGGCTTTGTTTTATAGCTTTTTCCAAAGACTGGGAAGTATTTCGAGACTTCTTTTTAGTATGCCATTCATTTGTGCAATGGCAATTCCGTAATTGGTTATTGGAGTATTTTGTGCACAAGCTTGTTTTACACGATTTTCCATTTCTTTTTCATTGAGCATACATCCTCCGCAATGAACAATGAGCTTGTATTTGCTTAGGTTTTCCGGGAATGTGCCACCGGAGGTAAATTCAAATTGTATATTTTTCTGTGTATATTTTTGTATTAGTTTTGGCAGTTTAACTGTTCCAATGTCGTTGCACTGTCTGTGGTGTGTGCATCCTTCGGAAATCAGCACAACATCGTTGTCGCTTAGTTTTTCAAGAACCGAAGCTCCATTTACTGCACTGTCCAGCAAGCCTTTAATTCTTGCAACAAGTATGGAAAAAGAGGTTAATGGAATGTCTTTAGGAACAATTTTACTTACAACTCCAAAAACCTGGCTATCTGTAACAACAAGCTTAATTGCATTGCCGAGTTTTTGTATGGTACTCGGTAATTCATCGGGTTGAACAACCACGGATATCCCACCGGCATCAAGAGTATCTCTTATTGCCTGCTGTTGGGGTAGAATAAGTCTTCCTTTGGGGGCAGATTCGTCAATTGGAGTTACAAATACAACTATGTCGCCTTTGTCTATAAAGTCTGCTATCATGTGCTTTTCGCAAGAATTTGGCTTAAGGTTTCCAAGCATTTCCTTTAATAGTGTAATGTTTGTATCATTGTTAGCACTTACATATATTTCATTTTCTTTTGCCTGAGGTATTTCGGGTATAAGGTCGCATTTGTTATAGGCTATAATGTATTTTATATCTTTTTCTTTGAATTTATTTATCAAATCATTTTCATCGCCCGATAACCCCAAACGAACATCCACTACAACAACAGCAATATCTGTCTTGTTAAGAACTTGCATAGTTTTCTTTATTCTGAGTTCTCCGAGTTCGCCTTCATCGTCAATACCTGCAGTATCTATGAGCACAACCGGACCTAATGGCAGTAGTTCCATAGATTTATTCACGGGATCGGTAGTTGTTCCTTTAACATCAGAAACCACGGCTATTTGCTGGTTTGCCACAGCATTCATAAGACTGGATTTTCCGGCGTTTCGTCTGCCAAAAAAAGCTATGTGTGTCCTGTTGGCAGAGGGAGTTTCATTTAATGTCATAGTATTTCCTCCATATGCATTTTTACAAAATAATTTTAGCATTTTATGCATTTGGTGTCAACACCCTTTAAAAAGCTATAAAATACCGAAAAACCATTGACAAATGGTGGATTTTGTTGTAAAATAATTTATGTATTATTATGTATATTTTATTGGCAAACTTAACGAAAGTTGAGGACGCAAAGCTATGAAGCTAAGGCATATGCTAAGCTGGTCGGGCTGCAATTAATAAACATACCGTGAAGGCTTTGTTTGTTGTTGTAGCTTTTTTTATTTATATTATCTGTTGGGTGGTGAAAATATGCCGGAATATTCAGTACAGATTGTAACACCGGTGTATAACAGTTCCAAAACTTTAAAAAAATGTTTGGACAGTTTACTTAATCAGACCTTCAAATTGTGGCAGGTTATTCTTGTTGATGATGCATCCAAAGACAATAGTCTTGAGGTTATTAAGGAATATGCACTTAAGGACGAAAGAATTAAGTTTATATCCCTTGAAAAAAACGGTGGTTCCTCTAATGCAAGAAATCAGGCACTTAAGCTTATTGATGCCCAGTATGTTGTCTTTCTTGATTCCGATGATTATTGGGAACCGCAGATGCTTGAACGCATGATAAACCAAGCCAAAGAATATGATTGCGATGTAGTGCAGTGCAGATTCATTTATGACTTCCCCGGCGGAAGAACATTTTTACCTGCAGGTGCGTTTTCAAAAGAGCAAGTTCTTGAAGGGAAGGAGCTCCGCAAAGTATACCGTCGCATGATGACCGGTATCAATATGAACCATGTTTGTATGAAGTTGATTCGCGCAGAACTTATTCGGGGTTTATACTTTGACACTGCTTTACCTACAGCTGAGGATCTTGAACTTTGTGTAAGGCTTTTTACCAAAGTTAAAAAATATAGCTTTATAACCGATGTTATGTATCATTATTGCCGGTATGAAACTTCACTCACCGGAAGCAGCATGCCTTTTAAAACAAGACTCAATTCTAACAGGGCGGTTGCTAAAGTTATGGCGTCGCACCTTAAATCATGGGGAATTAATACTCCGGGATATAAATTGCTTACATATCTCAGACCATACACCATTATCCTTTCCAAGGTGATTCGTATTATTCGTGAAAAAATATTAAAAAAATAAATTGTGGAGGAGTAAGAATATGTCTTCTAAAATTAAAACAAGGAATTTAAAAACCGAAAGCCGTCATTTGTTTTTTATGAATGTAATTGTTTGCCTGGTTGTTTCGTTTGGGCTGTGGGTTGCGGCTTTGAAAGGATTTTTGCCGGTTTCTGCTAATGATATAAATCATTTTGGACTTAAGAACATCCTTTTTCTGAATGTATTTTTCGCGGGTGGAGTAGTGTTCTTCATGTATTATCTTGAAAAATATTCTGTTGTTATTTCCGGACTCTACGAGAAAATCCTGATAAACTTTCTGTCGATTTTATACACATTTGTGATACTTTCGTTTATCAACCTTATTATCTTCAGATCTTTAGGAAGACTTGTAATTGACGGTATTCTTTCCGGTGGCATTTTTGTACTTATGAGTATATTGGATGCCATCAATCAGAAGATTACACATAATCCCAAGCGTTATAGACGCCCCAAGCTTTTGATACTTGCTTCCGATGAAAAGAATTTCTTCAGAATGAAAAGAGTTAAATACGGTACTTTAAATGCCTATGAATCCTGGTACGAAAACATTGACTCCATGTCGTCAGAAGAACTTGTTGATTTTATTGACAACAATCTTGACAACTACGATGCGCTCTGTATTCTTGACGGATTGAATGAATTTGAATATAACACAGCCGTAAAGGCAGCAGTACAAAAAAATAAAGATTTGTACATTGTTCCAAATATGATAGACGTAGGAAAAACCAATGCAAGTCTTGTTCGCTTTGACGATGTACTTACTATGTATATGCCAAAGAACTACATTTCCAGATTTGACTTCTTCCTAAAGAGATTTGTTGACATATTTGTATCTCTTATTGGTGTAGTTATTGCGGCAATTCCTATGATTGTAATTGCCCTTGCAATTAAGCTTACATCACCCGGACCTGTTTTTTATAAGCAGGAGAGACTTACCAAAAACAAAAAGAAATTTTATATATATAAATTTCGCACAATGATTCCCGATGCAGAAAAACTCACAGGACCTAAGTTCGCGGAAAAGGATGATCCCCGTATCACTAAAGTCGGAAAGATTTTAAGAGCTTGCAGACTTGATGAACTTCCGCAGCTTTTGAATATCTTGAAGGGGGATATGTCCCTTGTTGGCCCCAGACCCGAAAGACCTGTATTTGTTGAAGAATTTGAAAAAGAAATAGATGACTACGATTATCGTTTTGCGGTAAAAGCCGGTCTCACAAGTCTTTCTCATGTTTACGGCAGATATTCCACATACATTCATGACAGAACCTACTACGATCTTTTTTACATAACCAATTATTCTTTTTTCCTCGATTTAAGAATAATACTTCTCACATCAAAGACAATGTTTATGAAGTCAGCTGCGGAAGGTGAAGACGATTTCAAGAAAAAGACCGTTTCTGAAGCAAAAGAAGAGGTGAATGCCAAATGATGAAAATTAAGCCTTTCAAGGGCGTAAAGAGAGTTTTCTATAAAGGCAGAATGCAAACATTCAAAGGTACTCTTTCTCTTATGATAATAGGCGGATTGTTACTTTCAATGTTGTATTTTTGCAGATTTACCTATATGGAATATGCAGTGTCTGATGCACATATTGTTGTAAACTATCCTGAAATTGCAGAATCGGGATATCCCGACGGTAGTCGTTTTGTATTTTATGATTTTGTAAGTGACGACAAGCTTCAGGAAGCACTTGAAATTATGCAATCCCGCGGTAAATATCTCAATTATACTGTATCCGATTTAAAGGGTAAGTTTTTTGTTTATTCATATCTTGATGGTTCCGCAAGTAATGCCGTATCTTCAAATCGTTCCATGGGCAATGACTTCAGTTATGTTGCCAACGAGTACGACATCAGATTTGTGCAACCTCATGATTACAAAAGTGACAGCATAACAACAAGACTTTTTTCGCCGGATTACAGCGAAGAGTTCCTTAGTGTACTTATTGATGTAAATAAAAAGTACATATCGCAGAATAAAGGTGGTATTAACGGATTTAACATTTTGTCCACTTTAGATAGATCATCCGATTATGACTATGAGGAGCAGATTAGTATTTACAGGACAAAAATCAATGCCATTGTTTCGTACCTTGGTTCCATAGAAAAGGATGTGCCCAATTTTGTATCCCAAAAGCATAATCTTACCATCAGCGACATCAAGGGCAGATACAGACTGCTTATTACCAACAAGCTTGATGGAATCTCGGATTATATAGATTCTTCTGCTATTTCTAAGAATGTAGAAGTTACTTCTAATAAAATTTTTGTAAATTTAGAGAACAATCATCTGAAGTTTAACAAGGCTATGGATCATTCAATTATCAATGGTTATGCGGTTACAAATTATGACCATACATTTACCGAAAACCTTATAAATGTTGTTCGCGACGATGAACAAGGTTTGTATCAGGCAAGACCAAAAACAGCCTTTGATACTGTTGTAACTCAAAAGAATGATGGACTTGAATCTGTTGCTTATTATAAAACCGAAATAGCAATCCTTAACGAGGATCTTGAAAAATATTCTTTGGTAGAGCGTTCTGATGAAGAAAAGCAAAGGCTTAGTGCCAAAGCAGAAGAACTTTTTACTACTTTAGATAAGGAATATGCCGAACTTACTGCAGTCTCTAAAGAAGTTGTGGCTGAATATTTAAATCATGCCAATAAAAACTATATTAATGCTACAGTGAAAAAAGACAGTATTTTTTCAAAAAGACTTTATGTTAATTTATTGATTGTATTTTTCATCGGTGCTTTGATAGTGTTTATTCTTTCAATTGGAGCATCGGTACTCCGTGATAACAGAGATATAAGAAAAAAGAAAAAAATGCTTGAAGATATCAGAGAAAGCAAGGGAAGGAGCGTGTAAGCATGGGACTTTTAAGTGTTTATGAAATGGTTCAGATTGTTAGAAAAAAGTTTTTGCGTGTGCTTGCATTTTCCGTGCTTATTGCGTTGGTTACCTATTTTGTGTTAAACAGCATGCAAACATATACTTGTGTTCTTGGCTTTAAGTATAATCATAGCGGTGCAGAAACCGGACTTGCACCCGACGGCGAAAGTAAGCTTGATCCCTACGAAATACAGAATCCTCTTGTTATTCAGGGCGCACTTCAAAGTCTTACATCAAATTCTCAGGAAACTCCGGATCTCAAAGGTGTAAGACAAAACATCACCATAAGCAAGGTCGTGTCCGAATTGGATATGGAAGTAACTGAGTCCGCTGCGTTGCTTGGTGAAAAATATGAAGTTGTAGCTGTCGAATATGAAATGACATTTAAATACGATGCAAAATATGGTGATGAGTTTGGTACAAAGATGTTCAGCGCCATAATTAATGAGTACGATGAGTTTTTGCTCAATAAGTATTACAAGAGGAAAAATATTGCCGACTTTGCTAAGATAGTTAAGGGGTCATCTGCAGATTACATTGATATTTCCGATTCAATGGCTTCGGAAATAGATTCTGCAATAGAGTACCTTAATAATCTCGCGGCAGAGTATCCCGATTTTCGTTCGCAGACCACAGGCTATACTTTTGCAGAACTTGCTGCTTTGTATCAGAATATAAGAAATATTCAGCACGCCAAGTATTACGGTAACATCAGAGCAGGAAATCTTGCAAAAGATCCGGAAATGGTAATCAAAAGCTATCAGTCAAAGGTCAAAGAGCTTGAAGAAACAAAGTCTGTTAATTCCGAAGTTGCTGAGAATTATAAAGCATCCATAACCACATTCTATGATCCCTACAAGGCATCCGGACTTTATAGACAAGCAGAAAAGGTACAGACTGAAACAGATTCTTCCAATAACAGAGATCAGGATGTACTTGAAGACTACGATATTGAAGAACACAAAAACACATATGATAACATCATTTTGAGTTATGTTGATAATGCAACAAAGACAACAGATGCGACCCATACTGTAGACTATTACACCTCAATTATAGAATCTTTCAGCAACGATATGGTTCCTGCAGAAACCAAAGAACGACTTTTAAAAGAAAATGAAAAAATATTCAAAGAAATAGAAGTTCTTTCTGCGGACTATGCAAAGATAACAAACGAAACCACCGGAGAACTCTTCAACAGAGAAGTAACTAACGATCTTCAATACCTTATTGCTCCTGAGGTTGTAACTGATAAGCCGGTTAAAATGATTACCATTTTTGCATTTGTATTGGCGTTTGGAGCACTTTTAATTGGGTATGTTCTTGCTGAATTCCTCAAACGCTTCATTAAATCTCAGGAAAGTAAAAATTCCGATGAAACAAGTGCTGAGTATGCAGATAAAAAGGTTATAAATACCGAAGAACTTGCCGATTTGGAAACTATTTTTTACGAACAGTACAAAAAAGATTTTCCTGAATTTTATCTTGTTTACCAGGATATGGTTTCAACAAATGATAAAGATGAAATGCGCAAGGAGGTTTACATCCGCTGGCGCAACGATACACTTGGAATGGTACCTCCCGGCAAGATTGTAGATACAGCATGTAAGCTCGAACTTTTCGAAGAATTAAATAAATGGATTATAAGAAAAGTTTGCGATGACATTTCTGCCATTCAGAAAACTGAAGGAGAGGCTCCTGTGGTTCATATTAACTGTCCCAGCGAGCAAATAAAGGATTTTGCGGTAAGTGACATTATAGTAAATTGTGTTAAAAAAAATAAAATCCCTGCGGAAAAGCTCTGTTTTGAACTTGATGGAGATAACATTGCAGATTGTCTCGAGGATATTATGCTTCTTAAGCATCTTGGTGTTTCGGTATGTATAGACCATTTTGAAAATTCCGAAGAAAACCGTGAGATTATATCTGTAATTGAGCCACAGCTTGTTAAACTTAGCATGGATATTCTCAATAACGATATGTATGCAACTACCAAGGATGATTACCTTAATGCTACACAGGAAATGATTGATATTATTTCCGAGATTATTGAAAATTGTCACAAGAATAAAATTAAAGTTTGCATCTGCGGAATTGAAAATAAGTCTCAGGAACAGACAATTTCCGATCTTGGATTTGATTACAAGCAGGGATACTATTATTCTAAACCCGTAGAATTGGAGTTGTAATATGAGTACCCGAAAAAAAGCTCTTATTTCTGTTTCTGCTATACTTATTGTTATTCTTGCTTTGGGTGTTGGTTTATATTTCTATAATGAAAATCTCAACGATGAAGTTGTGCTTACAAAGTATGAATTTGAACACCAAGAAGTTCCAAAAGCATTTGACGGATATAAGATTTTTATGATTTCGGACCTTCACAATGCACCGTTCTCCGATATGATTATTAAGCACATAAGGGAAACTGAACCCGATATCATTGTGTTTACCGGTGATATGGTTCAGCTTCCCCATAGTGACATTGATGAAACTCTTAAGATTGCCAAAGCTTTTGAAGGTGAGATTCAATGCTATGCCGTAAGCGGTAATCACGAAAAACAAAACGAAAAATACTATGATATTATTTATGAAGAACTTTGGGGAAACGGAATTATTTGTCTTGAAGATGACAGCGTTTGTATAGAGCGTGGTGAAGACTCCTTTTTGTTGTTGGGAATTTCCGATTTGGAGTTTGACAAACTCTCGGACAAAGAATATAAGCATGCTCGCGAAGCTATACAAGATGAGTTTCCTGACGGCCCGTGTTTTTCCGTTTGCTTAAGCCATCGCGCAGATATTTATCCGGAAATCAAGGATGCCGGTTGCGACTTGATACTTTCCGGTCACTTGCACGGAGGAGTTATACGCCTTCCTTTTGTGGGTGGTTTAGTTGGCGACAATGGTAAGCTTGACAATCCGGATTATGATTACGGCTACTACAAAGAGGGAGATTCTTCTGCTATGATTGTTTCCTCCGGATGTGATCAAAATCCCAAAAAGAAAAGAATTTTTAACCCTCCGGAAGTTGTACTTATTACATTGAAATGCAAAGAGAAGTGATTCTATGATTTATTTTGTTGTGCCTGTATATAAAGTTGAAAAATATCTTGCACGATGTGTTGATTCCATTCTTGGTCAGACATACAAGGATGTTCACATAGTACTTGTGGATGATGGTTCTCCTGACAATTGCCCGGCATTATGTAATGAATATGCCGAGAAATATAACAATATAACAGTTATTCACAAGGAAAATGGTGGGCTTTCCGATGCAAGAAATTATGGAATTGACAAGGTAATGGAAATTGCCGATGGTACTGACTTCATAACCTTTGTTGACTCTGACGATTTTGTAAAAGAAAATTACAGTGCCGATTTGATTTCTTTATGTGAAAAATTTAACGCTCAGGTTGCTCAGTGTAATTATGAGAAGGGAAGCTTAGATAATTTCTCTTTGCCTGAAAAAGCTGACAAGCCCTTTGAATGTAGTGCCTATGATGCATTACTTAACCAAAGGCTTAAATCCCAGAGTTGTGCCAAAATCTACATGGTTTCACTTTTCAAAGATGTCAGATACCCTAAAGGTGTTCTTAATGAAGACGAATTTACAACATGGAAAGCAGTATTTAATGCTGAAAAAGTTGTTTTTTCAGATTTAAATTTATACTATTATTTTCAACACACTGACAGTATAATGGATGTTATTGCCAGAAAGCTTAAAGACAATCCTCACAGACTCGATTGGTTAAAAGCCTATGAGGAAAGAATTAAGTTTTTTGAAGAACAAAATCTACCCGAGCAGGTTATGCGAACCTGTGAAAAAATTTGCACAGATATAATACTTCGTTATACAGAGCAAATGTGGCTTGAAAAGGAATATAGGGAAGAGTCTGTTGTTAATGGTGAATACACTAAAATGTATCGTGAATTTTTCAAAAAAATGTATAAAAGAAAAGGAATTGCTTTCAAAAGGCGCTTAATGTACATTGGATTTTATATATTGCCTGTAAGTTCTGTTTGGATGGGTAAGATTTTTGGCTTGAGAAAGTAATAGTCGAGGAGAAAAAAATGATTGTAAATGCAGATGATTACGGTTACAGCGAAAGTGTCAATGAGGCTATAAAAATATGCTTTTCCCGTAGGCTTATCAACAGAACTACGGTTATGGTTAATATGCCCGAAGCCGACAATGCTTATAAAATAGCTTGTGATAACGGCTTCCTTGAAAATGTTGGGCTTCATTTAAACCTGACAGAGGGCAAGGCTCTTTCCGAGGAATGTGCCAAATCTGAACTTTGCGACGAAAATGGTTATTTTAAAGGCACATTTCATCATGAATATAAATCAAGATTTTATCTTAAAAAGAATATCAGAAAAGCTATTTATGCCGAAGCAGAAGCACAGATAAAAAAGTTTTTTGAAATGGGATTTGTGTTGCGTCATTTAGATTCGCATAACTATACTCATTCTTATTTGAGTGTGTATTCTCAGGTAAAAAAGCTTATGAAAAAATATAATTTTACCTCTTCAAGAATAAGTAGAAATATTCCCGAAAACAGTTTTTCGCTTTTCTTTAAAATCTATAAATCCTTTTTTAACAGAAGTATAAAAAAGTTGAAGATAAACGGAAAAAAGCTCAATACAACAGAGTATTTTGGCTCTTTTCAGGATCTGGAAGATACCGGTAATATCGGGTTTTATAAAAATGACATTGAAATTATGACTCATCCTGATATTATAAATGGTGTCATTTATGACAATACATTGCCCACGCCACATCCATTCAAGGATGAAAAATGGCTAAGCGATAATGATATAGTTCTTTGCAATAACTCCGACAAAAAGATTAAACTATTCATAGCTTTTATTCAGGCACATATAGGCGGAGCAATGACATCG
>JAEIGA010017022.1_pt1 | contig 11068 bp, 15 predicted proteins | sample 9270691 | NCBI WGS metagenome assembly JAEIGA01 (sample SAMN17057246, study PRJNA624740) | gut metagenome | biome: biome; isolation source: fecal sample | host: Bos grunniens | place: China: Xizang | collected 2019 | reverse complement strand
GTTAAAGCATATCGCATCGCTCTGCGCAATAACCAACCCCAGCACAAACTCATTCAAACGCCTCGTGCCCGGCTTCGAAGCGCCTGTAACCGTTGGCTATGCCACCTCCAACAGAAGCGCGGTTATTCGTATTCCCGCCTATGCCAAGAGTCCCGACAAGCGCCGCTTTGAGTTGCGTAACCCCGATGCCACCTGCAACCCCTACTTCTGCTACGCAGCGATTCTGATGGCAGGTCTGGACGGTGTGAAGAACAAGATCGATCCCCATGCTAACGGTTGGGGCCCCTACGACTTCAATCTGTACCACCTCAGCGACGAGGAGAAGGCAAAGCTCACCCAGCTGCCCACCCGTCTGGAGGATGCACTGGACGCTCTGGAAGCCGACCACGACTACCTGACCGCAGGCGGTGTCTTCCCCGAGGAACTGCTGAAGAACTTCATTAAGACCAAACGTGCAGAGTGTAGCGAGATGTCCAAGATTCCCCACCCTGCTGAATTTGATAAGTATTATAATCTGTAATTACGAAAAAGCCGCTGCCCGATATTGGGCAGCGGCTTTATTAAATATTATTATATCTTTTTTTAATAAAAAATTCAGTTTTTCAAATTTTGATCTGCACATATTCTCCATCGGCTGACTGTACCTCTACCAACTTCCAATTCCGATGGCGCCTCCGATACCGGTTTAGCTCTTTTACAAACAGCTTTGCCTGCTGACGGCTGATATTGGCCCCGTATTTTTTCAATGACTTTGCTAAAAATATCGCTGAAACAGAGTTTAGCACCAAAAAGCTGGGAAAAATGATAGTAATATTTTTATCTTTCGGGTCTCGTACAACAATCTTCATCGCTTACTCCACAAAGATCCGTACGAAATCGCCGCCGGACTCCACCTCCACCAGGTTACCCACAGCGCCTTGACGGATCAATTCCATTATCTGGTTCCAGTCAATACTCTGCATTGCCTGGCTTCCGTTAATTTGGGGCATAGCCATACCCGTATCTATGGCAATTTGGAGCAGCACAATAGGCAGGTTCACCCGAACCTTATCCCCGTCCGCACTATCCACCACAATCCGCAGGATCATATCCCGAATATCTTTGCGCTGAGTCTCTGGCACAATCTGTACCACCGGCGCACTCTCCTGTTTGCCGGAGAGTAGTTCGTCCACGCTCACCTCGAGGATTTTCGCCAATTCAGGCAACAGGCTGATATCCGGGCAAGTCTGGTCATTTTCCCATTTACTGACGGCCTGAGGGCTTACACCCAGTTTATCTGCCAACTCATCCTGCTTCAGGCCTTTTTGCCGCCGAAGCATCCCTATTCTTTTTCCCAATGTTGTTTCCATAACGGTTACTCCTTTCTTTCGGTAACCCAAGTATAGCATTACATTCTCTGACGGAGAATGGCTCATCGGTTGTTTCAAGTTGATTTTAGTCAACCATTTGGGGATTTTCCGCTCAACTATCGGTTAAGTACCCCCAAATATCTTATTTATTATAGCATATATCCTGCCAAAAGAACAGCACTGCCCTTTCCTTTTGTCCAAAAGTATGCTATCCTTTTATCAAAGGATACTAAGGAGTTTTACGATGAAGGAATATGAAATTGTTGCTACATACTTAAACGGCTGTGCTGGGGAGGCGCATCCGCAGACAGAGTTCCTTGAGGCAGAATTAAATGACCCGGCTGACTATGTGCGGCAGCAGCACGGGAAGGATTTTGAAAAATTCACAAGAGAAGATCTACCCGATGGGCGGGTGGTTTTCACCTACGACCATACCGTCCGTTATATTTATGAATTTACGGAGATCTAATCATGAAACGCATTCTGACTTGGTTACCAGATGACCTGCCCCGGTCGTTTGCCCCTTTCGTCGCAGAGGCAGATATTTATGACAGTAGCTGCTCCCCAGAGGCAAGGGTATACTTTGTTGACAAAGAATCGGGGGTTTATCTAAAAAAGGCAGCAAAGGGCACACTTAAAAAAGAAGCCGCTATGTATGATTATTTTCACAAGAAGGGGCTTGCACCGGAGGTTTTGGCCTTTGAAAGTGGGGATAATGACTGGATGCTGACCTGTCGGGTCTCGGGAGAGGATTGCACCTGGCAACCTTATCTTGATGACCCTGTCAGACTTTGCGATACCACCGCCCGGTTATTGCGAACCCTTCACGAAACATCTGCTGAGGCTTGCCCCGTGCCGGACAGAACCGGGGATTATCTTGCCGACGCCCGAAAGAATTATCAGGCTAACATCTTCAGCAATGCGTTTCTCCCAGAGCGTTGGAAAAGTATCTCTGCTGAGGAGGCATGGCATATTGCAGAGCCGGCAGGCAAGCTTATGAGAAATGATACCCTGCTCCACGGAGATTACTGTCTGCCTAACATTATGCTGGACAACTGGCAGTTTTCCGGCTTTATCGACTTGGACGGCGCCGGTATGGGCGACCGGCATATCGACTTATTCTGGGGCGTATGGACACTGCAGTTTAATCTAAAAACGCATCGCTATGGGGATCGGTTTTTAGACGCCTACGGCAGGGATTGTATTGATGCGGATATACTTTCTGCTATTCCCTTCTTTGAATCCTTTGGGTAAGAAAATTAAAAAGCACCGGATTGCGTTTGCAATCCGGTGCTTTGTGTTTACTTAGTCATTTTCTCCTGCTTAACCTTGGGGTCGATGACATGGCGGGAAGCCAGTTCCTTGTGAATGTCCTCCAGGGAAATGCCAGCCTGCAGCATCAGCACCATCACGTGGTAGGCAAGGTCTGCGATCTCATAGATGGTTTCCTTCTTATCCTCAGCCTTTGCGGCAATAATAACCTCGGTGCACTCTTCGCCCACCTTTTTCAGAATCTTATCAAGGCCCTTTTCAAAGAGGTAGGTGGTATAAGAGCCTTCCTTCTTCTCTTCCTTTCTGCCCCGAAGCAATTCCATCAAACCCTCTAAGGAAAATTCGTGGAGTTCTTCGCTCTCCCAAACAGGCTTGGTAAAGCAGGACTTAGTGCCCAAGTGGCAAGCAGGACCTTCCGGCTCTACCTTTACCACCAGTGCATCGTTGTCGCAGTCAGCTTCGATGGACACGATATGCTGGTAATTGCCGCTGGTCTCCCCTTTCAGCCACAGTTCCTGCCGGGAACGGCTCCAAAAGCAGGTCAGTCCCTTCTCCATGGAAATCTGCAGGCTCTCTTTATTCATATAAGCAAGAGTCAGCACCTGCTTGGTAACAGCATCCACCACAATAGCGGGAATGAGGCCCTTTTCGTCAAATTTCAGTTCGTCAATATTCATATTTCTATCTCCTTATATACGAGCGGGGATACCCGCCTGTGCCATTTGCTTTTTTAAGTCAGGAATCGCCACCTCACCAAAGTGGAAAATAGAGGCCGCCAAGCCTGCATCCACCTTAGGAAGGGTATTGAACAGTGTAATAAAATCTTCTGCGCAGCCTGCGCCGCCGGATGCAATCACCGGCACGGACACCGCATCACACACCGCCTGCAGCATTTCCAAGTCGAATCCCTTTTTCACACCGTCGGTATCAATGGAATTGACAACCACCTCGCCGGCACCGGCATCCACGCACTTTTTAATCCATTCAATGGCTTCCATACCGGTATTCTCTCTGCCGCCCTTGGCAAAGACACGGAACACACCGTCCACCCGTTTCACATCCACGGACAGCACCACGCACTGGTCGCCATACAGCTTCGCCGCTTCCCCGATGAGGGCGGGATTGCGAATTGCGCCAGAGTTGACACTAACCTTATCAGCGCCGCATTTCAGTACCCGGTCAAAGTCCTGTACTGTATTGATACCGCCGCCCACGGTCAAAGGAATAAACACCTGACGGGCGGTTTCGCACAGAATGTCTGTGAACAATTCACGGCCCTCTGCGGAGGCGGTGATGTCGTAAAACACCAGCTCGTCCGCACCCTGCTCAGTATAAAACCGCGCCAGTTCTATGGGTGAGGACACGTCGCTCAAGCCTTGAAAATTAACGCCTTTTACAACCCGTCCGTTTTTTACATCCAGACAGGGAATAATCCGTTTTGTTATCATTTTGCCACCTCTATGGCTTCTTTCAAATTGATGTCGCCTGTGTAGTAGGCCTTGCCGATGATTGCACCGTACAGGTCCATGGCGGCTAATCTCTTCACATCCTCTACGGAGGACACGCCACCGGAGGCGATAATCTGCATGGTAAACTTTTCACTCATTTCCCGATACAGGTCGTGGTTACAGCCCTGCATTGCGCCGTCTTTGGAAATATCCGTGCAGATAATGGTTTTGACACCGATTTTCTGCATCTTCTCGCAGAAAGCAAAGGCGGGCATATCGGTCTTTTCTGTCCAACCTTTCACTGCCACGTAGCCGTCCTTCAGGTCTACGCCAACAGCAATCTTTTCACCGTATTTTTCCACCGCAGTCTGCAAGAACACAGGGTCTGCCAGCGCAGCCGTACCCAAAATCACCCGGTCAATACCGGCTTCCATATACCGGTCCACTACCTGCATATTTCTTACGCCGCCGCCAATCTCACAGAACAGGCCGCTCTCTTTCTTGATAGCGCACACCACAGGCAGATTGGGGGTTTCTCCGCTTTTCGCACCCTCCAAGTCCACAATATGAATGTACTTTGCGCCGGCAGCGGCAAAGTCCTTGGCAACCTCCACAGGATTATCACTATAAACAGTCATCTGAGCATAGTCGCCCTTATACAGACGGACAGCCTTACCGCCAAACAAATCTATGGCAGGAAAGATATTCATTGTTTCCCCTCCATTTCACAAAATGCCCGCAGGATGTTTAATCCCACTGTGCCGCTCTTTTCCGGATGGAACTGGCAGCCGCACACATTGCCCTGGGCAACTGCGGCAGTCAAAGGCGCACCGTAGTCGGTAGTAGCAATCACCGCATCATCACACTGGGCCGCATAGTAGGAGTGGACAAAGTAGACGAAGTCGCCCTCCTGAATATAGCGGAACAAAGGATTTTCCTTAGGAAATGTCAGGGCATTCCAACCAATATGCGGAATTTTTAACCCCTTAGGGATTACATCCGCAATAGGGCGGACAGAGCCTTGAATCAGCCCTAGCCCCTTGTGGTGACCATATTCATAAGCATCCTCAAACAGAAGCTGCATGCCAAGGCAGATACCCATCACCGGCTTACCGGCCTTCGCCTCCGCGCAGACCACCTCTGCCATACCGGAATCCCGAAGCTTTTTGGCAGCATCACCGAATGCGCCCACACCGGGAAGCAATATTCTGTCCGCCTTGTGGATCACCTCCGGGTCAGCGGTTACCACCGCTTCTGCCCCAATAGCTTTGAAGGAGCTTTGCAGGGAGAACAGGTTTCCCACCCCGTAATCAATGATTGCAACCATTAAAGCACTCCCTTTGTAGACGGAATTTCGTTGGCAAAGGCCTTGTCGATCGCCACAGCCTTTTTCATACTCCGCGCCAGAGATTTGAAAGTACCCTCAATGATATGGTGAGAGTTACTGCCGGCCAACTGGCGAACGTGCAAGGTCAGACCTGCATCCCGCGCAAAGGCAATCAAAAACTCCTGGCACAGTTCGGTATCAAAATCACCCACTTTTTCTGTGGGAATTTCCAGAGCATAGTAGCAACCGCCACGACCCGAAATATCAACAGCAGTCAAAATCAGGCTTTCGTCCATCGCCAGGGTGGTATCACCGTAACGGATAATACCCTTCCTGTCTCCCAGACCCTGGGCAAAGGCTTTGCCCAAGCAAATTCCCACATCCTCTACGGTGTGGTGATAATCCACATGGGTATCACCCACACAGGTAACATTCAGGTCAAACCGACCGTGCTTGGCAAACAGGGTCAGCATATGATCCAGAAAACCACAGCCTGTACGGCAATCAGACGTACCTGTTCCGTCCAGGTTTAATTTTAGGAAAATATCGGTCTCTGCGGTTTTTCTACCAATTTCTGCAGTTCTCATTTTGTTTCCTCCAAAATCTCACCGATTTTACCGATGAGGGTTTGCATTTCCTCTGCCGTACCTACAGTGATACGGACATAATCAGAAATTCTCGCCTTATCAAAGTGCCGCACCAGGACACCCCGCTGCTTCAACTTCTGATACAAAGTTTTTCCATCAATAGACGGATGCTTTGCAAACAGGAAGTTTGCCTTGGAATCGGTCAGAGTGAAATCAAATTCCTTCAGCGCCTTCACCGTCCATTCCCGGTTTTCCATAATGGTTTGGCAGTTTTTCACAGTATAATCGCTGTTTTGCAAGGTGGCGACACCCGCAGCAGCAGTCATACGGTTAATATTATAGGGGTTAGTGGAGTACCGCAGAGTGTTCAAATCCCCGATCAGCGCCTTGGAGCCGACGGCGAACCCTAAACGGGCGCCTGCCATGGAGCGGGATTTGGAGAAGGTCTGCACCACCAAAAGATTATCATACTTTTCAATCAGCGGCACAGCGCTTTCGCCGCCAAAATCTACATAGGCTTCGTCGATAACCACAACACTATTGGGATTGCTTTTCACAATCTCCTCCACCTGTGCCCGGGTCAGGGCAATACCGGTAGGAGCATTGGGGTTGGCAATAAAGATGGTCTTTCCTGCGCCGCAATAATCGGTAATATCCACAGAGAAGTCCTCTTTCAAGGGAATCTGGGTGTAAGGAACGCCATTGACCTCCGCAAACACCTTATAAAAGCCATAGGTGATGTCCGGGAATATGGCAGGATGCGCCTCATCGCAAAATGCCATAAAGGCAAAATTCAGCACATCGTCCGAGCCGTTGGTGAGCATCACCTGATCGGGGTCTACTCCCAACTGCTGGGCAAGCAACGCGGTCAGTGTCTTAGAGTCCGGATCAGAATACAGACGCAACTTATCAATTTCACCGGCTACCGCCTGGGCAACTGCCGGGTGGGGCGAAAAAGGCGATTCGTTGGTGTTCAGCTTAATATACTGCATATCCTGAGGCTGCTCACCGGGGGTATAAGGTATCAGTTTTTCATATTTTTTGCTAAAAAATCTGCTCATTTCTTCATCTCCAATCAGGCCTTTTCAAAACGGATCACTGCGCTCTTTGCGTGACCGGTCAGGCCCTCCTGCTTGGCAAAATAGGCTACATCCTCAGCAACCTCTGCCAAGGCATCCTCGCTATAATAAATAAACTGGGTTTTCTTAATAAAATCATCTACTGACAAAGGGCTGGAGAACTTCGCCGTTCCGCTGGTAGGCAAGGTGTGGTTCGGTCCGGCAAAATAGTCACCCAGCGCCTCGGGGCAGTGCTTACCCATAAACACCGAGCCTGCGTGGCGAATGGAATCCAGATAATCAAAGGGATTATCCACGCACAGTTCCAGATGTTCCGGTGCGATTTCGTTGGCAATCTCAATGGCCGCAGCCAAAGTATCCGCCACAATAATCTTACCGTTGGTGTCAATGGACACACGGGCAATTTCGGACCGCTCCAGCAAAGGAATCTGCCGTTCCAGTTCTGCCTGCACAGCCTGCGCCAAGGTATTAGAATCGGTAACCAGTACGGCGCTTGCCATCTTGTCGTGTTCTGCCTGGCTCAGCAGGTCAGCTGCCACGTAGGCAGGCTCTGCGGTGGCATCCGCCACTACCAGAATTTCACTGGGGCCGGCAATCATATCGATGGACACCTGACCAAACACCTGCTTTTTGGCCTCTGCCACAAAGGCATTGCCCGGGCCCACAATCTTGTCCACCTTGGGGACAGATTCTGTACCATAGGCCAAGGCGGCAATCGCCTGCGCACCGCCCACCTTAAAAATCTTGTCCACACCGGCAATCTTTGCCGCAGCCAAAATCACAGGATTCACCTTTCCATCTTTACCGGGAGGTGTCACCATAACTACATTGCCAACACCCGCCAATTTAGCAGGAATGGCATCCATCAGCACGGTGGATGGATAACTGGCTGTGCCACCGGGTACATATAAACCAGCCCGGTCCACGGGGATAATCTTCTGTCCCACGATCACGCCATTTTCTTTTTTCAAGGTGAAGCCTTCCCGCTTTTGGCAGGCGTGGAATGTACGAATATTCTCAGCAGCCTTCTCCAACACCGCAATAAAACGAGGCTCTACCAGCGTAAACGCTTCGTCCAGCTCCGCCTGTGTCACCTGTAGGGTATCCAGTTTCACACCATCAAACTTCTCGCAGTAGGCAAGAAGTGCCGCATCACCTTTGGCGCGGACTTCTGCGATAATCTCCGATACAACGGCTTCCACATTGACAGTCGGTTCAGTTCTTGCAAAAATATCGTCCTTTTGCACTTCCCCGTATTTCAAAATCTTTATCATTTCGTTTCCTCCAGCTGGGTTGCCATTTTTTTCATCAGCTTGCTGATTGCCTCATTTTTAAAGCGGAAGCCGGATTTATTGGCAATAAGTCTGGCACTGATGGGCACGATGGTTTCCACCACTTCCAGCTTGTTTTCCTTTAGGGTTGTACCCGTTTCCACAATGTCCACAATCACATCGGACAGACCCAAAATAGGCGCAATCTCGATAGAACCGTTTAAGTGAATAATATCAATATCCCGTCCCTGGGAACGGTAGTAATTCCGGGCAATATTGGAGAACTTGGTTGCCACCCGGAGGGTATGTTCGGGATTATCGTAGAAATCCTCTTTGGCAGCCACCGCCATACGGCATTTGCCAATATTTAAATCCAGCAGTTCGTATACGTCCGGCTCATATTCCAGCAGAATATCCTTGCCGGCAACGCCAATATCCGCCACACCGTGTTCTACATAAATCGCAACGTCAGAAGGCTTCACCCAAAAGTACCGCACACCGTTTTCAAAATTTTCGAAAATCAGTTTCCGGTTGGTTTCCTTAATGGCAGGGCAGTCAAAACCGGCCTGTTCGAACATAGCATAAACCTTTTCGCCCAGTCTGCCCTTGGGCAGGGCAATATTAAGCATCGTTTTCAACTACCGTCACCTCCCCGTTTGCAAATCGCATAATCTTCTTATATTTTGCCTTTTCCGGCAGTTTCCGCTGCAGCTGCACCGTCATACCCTCTGCGCACAGCGCTTCCGCTGCCCGATGTAGGGCGGAAATATCTGCATTTTCCTCATACAAAAGAGCCACGTCTGCGTCATAATTCTTCAATGTGTTCTGTCTGCGGAGGGTATCCAAATACACCGCAAAGCCCACAGCCTTTGCCTTGTGGCCCATTTTCTCCATCAGCCGGTCATACTGACCGCCGGAGAGCACACTCACCGGTACGCCTTCTACAAAACCTTTGAACATAATGCCGTTATAGTACTTCATATCGCTGACAACGGAGAAGTCAATCCGGAGAATATCTCCCCACTCCCCTGCTGCCAGAACGGACATCAAACTTTCAAAGCGAGCCAAGGCCTCTTCGCTGACAACCCCAAACAAAATCTTTCGCAATTTGGGAAGGACTTCCTTTGCCGTACCGTAAACCGCTGCCAACTCGCACAAAGCCTTGGCAGAAAGCTCTTCCACACCGCATTCTTTACATTTTTTCGCCAGTTCGTGAATGTTTTTCTCCCCGATACACTTGAGCATTGCGCTCTTATCTTCCTGGGAAACAGAGAAGCTATCCAGAATCTCAAAGACAAAGTCCAAATAGGAAACTGTCAGCACACTGCTTTCGGAAATGGTCTTTAAGCTCTGTGCCGCCAATGTCAGCACCTCAAAAATGCTGTAATCATCAATATCACCAATACACTCCAGGCCCGTTTGGAGAATCTCCTTGAATGCCTGTGTATCCTTGGAAACGCGGTAGACATTTTCATTATAGTAGTACCGCTGGACACTGCCGGGGGTATACTTATTGTTCTTGATAATGGAGAGGGTCACGTCCGGCTTCAATGCCATCAGTTTACCGTTCGTATCGGTAAAGGTGATGATGCTGTCGGAAATGAGAAAATCCTTGTTTCGTACATACAGGTCATACTCCTCAAACTGATTCATTTTGAAATGGGAGTAGCCATAGCGGGTATACAGAGAACGAAGCAGAAAGCTGATGCGTTCATTGTTTTTGAAAACAGTATCCGAAATCATCCCTTTTACACCTCTTCCTTCAATTTCTCAATCACAGATTTATAACCGCCCTTGCCATAGTTCAGGCAGCGGCTGACTCTGCCGATGGTTGCAGTGCTGACACCCACCTGCTGAGAGATGGTCTGGTAGCTTTTACCCTCGCTGAGCAAGATTGCGGTATCCAACCGCTGAGCCATATCCTGCAACTCATTGATGGTGCATATATCATCGAAAAAGGTATAGCAATCCTCTACATTTTTCAGTGTCATAATCCCCCGAAACAGGCGGTCAATGGATTCTGAACGGTAATTCGGCATAAATTGCTCCTCCTCAGGTCAAAAAATCACATCGCTATGTTATCACTTTAGCACGCTAAAGTCAAGGCGTATTTTCAGGTTTTTTTCTTTTTTACACTGTTTCATTTATTATGTTGCAAATATCACATCATTGGGTATTTTCTACCTTTATAATAATGTCAAAAGGAGGGATTCATATGTTAGATGGATGCCAAGGAAAACCCCGTACACCAACCATTATTGAAAAAGTTTGTCCTCAATGCGGACACGAAATTGAACTGTTTTCTATCGATACCCAGATGCCCTGTGAACACTGCGGCTTTGTGGCATATAATGATACCCTGAGCTGCGTACAGTGGTGTCAATACGCAAGAAAATGCGTAGGTGATGCTATGTATGAGAAAATGATGGAAATTGCCGCCCAGCAGAAAAGGGGTGAAAGCGCATGATTCGTAAGATTATTACCATTGATAAAGATAGATGCAACGGCTGCGGTCTGTGCGCCAGCGCCTGTCACGAAGGGGCCATTGGAATGGTTGACGGCAAGGCGAAGCTGCTCCGGGAGGACTACTGTGACGGCTTGGGAGATTGTCTCCCTGCCTGCCCCACCAATGCCATAAGCTTTGAGGAACGGGAGGCGCCTGCTTATAATCACGCAGCGGTTTTGAAAGCCAAGCACGCTGCCGCAGATTCTCCCCCCATCAAGGGTCAGCTAAG
>JAEIGA010017021.1_pt1 | contig 11068 bp, 15 predicted proteins | sample 9270691 | NCBI WGS metagenome assembly JAEIGA01 (sample SAMN17057246, study PRJNA624740) | gut metagenome | biome: biome; isolation source: fecal sample | host: Bos grunniens | place: China: Xizang | collected 2019 | reverse complement strand
TTGAACTTCCAGAAGGCGAAACTTGTACTTTCAGCGGTTCCAGTTCCGTTAAACTTGACGGTGTAGGCGTTAACGCAGCAATCACTTACACATTATCTATCCGCCCTAGCTCTGAAATGATCTGGGGTTAATCCCAATTGGGGGTAGAGGGGAAGTTACTCTCTCCTCTTCTCCTCTACTAATTTATTCAAAAGGAGAAAAAATATTATGAATTATATTGATTTTAAAGCGGGTAACAACGAATATAAATTGAGACTTACAACTAAAGCGACTGTTACTTTAGAAAAACAATTAGGTTGTAATCCTATCTATGTATTTGGTAATGGGGACGTTATCCCAACAGTTACACAAATGGTAGCGATCCTACACGCTTCCCTCCAAGCTCTTGAACACGGTATCACTATGGACAAGGCTTATGATATTTTTGACGCTTACTTGTGCGATCACGCAATGACAGATTTTATCCAAGTTATTGTTGATATTTACAGACAAGCGGGACTTATTAGCAAAGCAGAAGCAGCTGAGGGCAACGAAAAAAACTAATTGATGGGGAAGAAAAGCCTTCCCCGTTCTTCTTCCAAGACATCGTTTATAAGTGGCTAGATAGCGCGCTTGATAACGGTATTTCAGAGAAAGACTTTTGGGATATGACAATAGCGGAACTGATTAGAGTAGTTGAAAGTAAAAAGCGCGTCCTTAGATTAGAAGCAAAGCAGAAAGCCATATTTGACTATACTCTTGCTAACCTAATTGGACATAGCATAGCGCGCCTACACTCTTCCTCTAAAACCCTTCCTTCTATTGCTGAAGCATATCCAGCTTTGTTTACTGTTGAAGAAGTGGAAGAAGAAGCTCAAGAAAGAAAAGATCAACTATCCGCATTAAGACTCAAACAATTTGCTCAATCCTTTAACAAAAGGTTTAAAGACAAGGAGGCAAATAAGTGAACGAAGAATTAAAAATTATAATTTCTGCGGAAATTGACAAACTTAAAAAAGAATTAAAAGACGGACAAAAGCAAGTAGATAACTTCGCCAAAAAAGGCGAGTCTGGCGGCAAAAAGTTCGGCAACGCTATGAAGGCTGCGGGAAAGGCGGTTGGCACTGCTATGAAGGCGGTGGGTGCCGCGATCGCAGCTGGTGTTGCTTCTATTGTTGCTTTAAGTGAAAGCACAAAAGAATACAGAACAGAGCAAGCCAAGTTAACTACTGCTTTTGAAACTGCGGGAGCCTCTGCGGAAACCGCAACCCAAACATACAATGACTTGTATCGTGTCCTAGGTGACAGCGGACAAGCCACAGAAGCTGCGCAACACTTGGCGCAACTAACAACAGAAGAACAGGCTTTAGCGGAGTGGACTGACATTTGTCAAGGCGTGTATGCGACATTTGGTGATTCGTTGCCAATCGAAGGTTTAACAGAAGCCGTTAACCACAGTGCAAAGCTGGGCGAAGTACAAGGCTCCCTAGCAGACGCACTTGAGTGGAGCGGTGTTAGCGTAGAAGACTTTAATGCGCAATTACTTATGTGCAATGACGAGTCGGAACGTGAAGCGCTTATTCGTGAAACACTTAACGGCACATATAAAGAAGCTGCGGAAGGCTACGAGCAAAATGCCGCGTCTATCCTAGCAGCTAACGAAGCACAAGCGCGATTAACTGCGGGCCTTGCTGCTTTAGGCGAAGCTGTTGAGCCTATTACTACTTTCTTCAAGAACGAGCTAGCAGCAACACTTGAAGCTCTTGCGCCTTCGTTTGAGTTGCTTGGACAAGGCCTACAAGATATCGTTAATGGCGTAGATGGTGGCGCAGAAAAAATGTCTGAAGCCATTAGCGCGATGATCAGCACTATTCTCACTAAGATCACCGAAATGCTACCAATGCTATTGACTGTTGGTTCTAATATCATTGTGGCTCTTTTACAAGGTATTACAGCTAACTTACCAGCTATCGTTAACACACTTGCGGAATTGATTCCACAAATCATCAAGACTCTTGGCGAGTTGATCCCACAACTTACAGCGGCAATTCTACAAGCTTTACCAGTGATCATTGAAACACTACTACAAGCGGTTGCTCAAATTCTTGTAACTCTTGGGGAAATCATTCCAGTAATCGTAAAACAAATCATTGAGATTGTTCCTCAACTGATTCAGTCGATCTTGGACAACATTCCAGTGTTGCTAGAAGCAGCTATAACATTCTTAATGGCTATTGTTGAAGCGATTCCAGAGATCATTCCACCACTAATCCGAGCAATCCCAGACATTATTAAGGCAATCTTAAAGTGTTTAATGGACAACTTCCCAAAACTCGTAGATGGCGCGATTGCAGTGCTTATGGGTATTGTTGACGCAATTCCATATATCATTCCTGCTATTGTTGAAGCAATCCCAGAGATTATTGTTGCAATTATCCAAGCGCTTATTCAATCTATCCCTATGCTATTGCAGGCCGCATTTAAGTTGTTTATGAGTATCCCACAAGCTCTATTCAATATTGTGCCTGAGCTATTGAAAGGCGCGGGTGACTTAGTTAAAAACTTAATCAGTAAGCTTAAAGGCTTGTTTAAGTTTGACTGGGAGTGGCCAAAACTTAAAATGCCTAAATTCTCAATCACTCCACAAGGGTGGAAGATTGGCGACTTACTAAAGGGTAGTATTCCTAAATTGAGTATTACTTGGAACGCGCAAGGTGGTGTATTCGATAAACCTACACTATTCGATTACGGCGGAAGTCTACAAGGACTTGGCGAAAATGGCGCAGAAGCGGTTGTTCCATTGGAAAACAACCTAGAGTGGTTGGACAAGTTAGCTACTATGCTTTCTAACCGTATGCCTAACACTCCTATTGTGTTACAAGTAGACGGAAAAACATTCGCTAAAACCGCAGTTAGCACAATTAACGATTTAACCAGACAACAAGGTAAGCTTGGCTTAAATCTAATTTAGGAGGTATCAAATGCCTTATTATTTCAAAATAAACAACCACGACTATTCAATGTATGTAAACAAGTTACAAGTTACTAAAAAACATAACTATAAAGAAGCGACAACGGCTGCTGGTAATAAGGTGGTTAAATATATCAATAGCAAGAGAAAAATCACTGTTGGTATTATTCCTCTTGACGCAGACGCAATGGCAACTTTACTTACTGACATTAATAGTTTCCAAGTTTCGATTTCTTATAGAGATCCAGAAACAAACACACTAGTAGAAAATGTTCAGTGTATCATTCCTACTCACGCGCCAGAGTATTTCACCATTCGCGCGGACAAGGTAACTTACAAAGCATTAACTCTACAAATTGAAGAGCTATAAGGGGGTTCAGCGATGTTAATAAACACTAAACACTTGGCAGAGCTGAACTCTACCAAACAAAAGATCAAAGCAAGGGTGGAGATTTACAAAGGCTCTACCCTTGAAAAAATCTGTACATGCGGCGACGTATTGAGTGATTTTACTATTGAGCGTTTAGGCGAAGGCAAGTTTTTCGGTTTTGGTATTAGCCACCAGCTCAAGGTAAATTTGATTGATATTAACCGCGAAATTGAAATTACAAAAGAACATAGTATTGAAGTTGCTTTTGGTGTAGAGAATGATTTTCTTTATACTTTCCCAGTCTTTCATGTGAAAGAAGTAACAAGAGATGAAACAAGCAACATGATTTCCATTGTTGCTAATGACTCCTTGTATGGCGCGGCAGACTATACGGTAAATGATTTAGGATTGCTACCACCGTATACTATCCGCCAGTTTATTGCGGCTTGCGCGGCTTTATTTGATAAACCTTTTAAGATTATCAATATTGAAGATAGCTTATTAGATTACTCTTTTGTGGAAGGCGCGAATTTTGAAGGCACCGAAACTGTCAGAAGTGCGCTAAACGCAATAGCAGAAGCAACTCAATCAATATATTATCTTGATAGTAACTGGAATTTAACTTTCAAAAGACTAAACAAAACAAGTAGTCCTGTTATTACAGTTAATAAAAACCAATACTTTACTCTTACTAACACTGGCGAGCAAGTTTTAGGCGCTGTTGTTCACGTAACGGAACTAGGTGATAACGTTGAGCCTACAAATATGGTTGAAGGTGTTAGACAATATGTGCGCGACAATCCATTTTGGAATATGCGCGAAGATATAGCCACAGTGGTAAATGACGCGCAGGCGGCTGTCGGTGGTTTAGCGATCACACAGTTTAACTCTGATTGGAGCGGTAACTACTTGCTTGAAATCGGTGATAGAGTCGCTTTTGTTAAAGAAGATGGCACTACCTTTAACAGCTATGTGCTAGACGATAGCATTGCTTATACTGGCGCGCTATCTCAATACACTAAGTGGGAATACGCGCAGAATGACACCGAGTCCGCGGCTAATCCAGCTTCTGTTGGCGATGTCCTTAACCAAACAAAAGCAAGAGTAGATAAAGTAAACAGAGAAATTGAATTAATCGCTAGTGAAGTAAACAACAACACAAGCGCAATTGCTTCTTTACAAATTAACACAAGTAGCATTTCTGCTTCTGTTAGAAGTATGGAAGAAAATATAGAATCTTCACACGAAGAAATAAATCAAAACTATGAAAAGTTAACAAAAGAAGTTAACGCAAAAGTTACTGCTGAAGACGTTCAAATAGCTATTTCCAGTGAGCTATCCAATGGCGTTGACGCAGTAAAAACAACTACTGGCTTTACTTTTGACAAAGACGGTTTAAAAGTAAGCAAAACAGATAGTGAAATTAGCACTACCATTACTGAAGATGGTATGGCAATAGATAAAAACGGCACAGAAGTATTAAGAGCGGACAACCAAGGTGTAATAGCGAAAGACTTACACGCGGTTACTTATCTCTGGATAGGTGACAATAGTAGATTTGAAGATCAAGGCAACCGCACAGCTTGCTTCTGGGTAGCGGATTAGGAGGCAACATATGGCAATAAACGGAAAAATAGAGTGGAAAGGCGACTATACTAAAAATATGGGGCCTTATAACTATGAGTTTAGCTGGGAAAGAACAGCCTATTCGATTGAAAATAATACCTCTACAATTCACTGGAAGCTTAACGCGCGTAACGGATATGTAAGGGAATATGTTTTTCAGGAAAAAATTTCTGTAACAATAGACTCTCAAACTCTTAGTTTTAATGTTGATGTAAGTTTACCCAGCGTCTATTTCAATAAGTATGTAACGTTTGCCGAAGGAACCACAGTTATTTCACACAATAACGACGGAACAAAGAACTTTTCTTTTTCTGTTTACTATGACGAGAGTGAAAAAAGTTTTTCTAGTTCTGCTGAGCTAGACGCGGTTCCGCGCCCGCCAAAAGTAAATAGTGTAACTACCCCTTTTACTGACGAAAGTGTCCCAACGCTGATGTATACACCCTACGCAAAAGGTGTTCCAGTAGAAGCTTGTATTTCTTTCACTGGTGAAACGGACGATATTCCTTATAGGGTTATTGATAATGCGACATATGTTGGCGCACCAGTTTCATATCGTTTTAATTTTACAGACGAAGAAAAGGCCACTCTATGGACAAAACTAAAAGACGGCACTTCTACAACAGTAAGATTTAAAGTGAGAAGCTATATTGAAGGCGCTTGGTATGAAGATTATAGAGTTTCAACTCTTAATTTTGTTAACTACGCACCTACTTTAACGCCAGTGGTAGTTGCTACAAATGACGATAGAACAAGATCACTCACTGGTGACTCAAGCGGCAACACGCTCATTAGATACTACAGTGACGTTGATTTTAGATCTGGCGCGGCAGCCCGCAAAGGTGCGTATGTAGACAACCAATATGTAAAATGCGGCGGGCAAATCATCGCTGGCAATATGCCAGAAGGCACTCTTGAGGATGTTTGGAGCGGAGATTTTGAGTTTAGCGTTACAGACACTAACGGATATATAACAAGACAAACTTTAAATAAAAATATCGTTCCTTATATAAAATTAACTTGTAGTATAGAGTCCGCGCAACTAGATACAAACGGAAAATTAACTTTCACTATTGTGGGTAAATATTTCGACGGATCGTTTGGCGCAGTCAACAACAGTCTTGAGCTTTCCTATGACTTAAAAGAAAACGGAAATGATATGTTTGAAAGGGATCAGCCTTTAGGTGTTGTAAAGCCTACGGTTGACGAAGAAGGAAACTACAGATACACGCACACTCTTACTGGACTAAATCATACAAACCAATACAGATTGATTGTTTATGCTTTTGACGAAATCACTCCTGCGGGACTTTCCGCAATGAAAGTTTTAGGTAACGTTCCTATCTTTGACTGGGGAAAAGATGATTTTAACTTTAATGTCCCAGTAGAAATTTGTAATAGATTTAAAGTAACTGGCGAAGGACAAATCCACGGACGAAAAACAGACGGCTCTTTTGTCCAAGTGATAGATCCTTGTAATAACAATAACAACTTGGTTATCGGTTATGGCAACTACGCTGAAGAGCTTGAGACTCCTACTGGGGATCTCGCTGGCACTAACCTATATGGCAACACAATTAACTTAATTCATAAAAACGGTATTACAATTAACTGGAGTCCTCTTGCGGACTTCGTAGTAGAACAGGCTTCAAACGGCGTTTGGCACTATAGAAAGTGGAGTAGCGGAAGAGTTGAGTTGTCGGGTTATAGAAACATTAGCAGCGTTGCTTGTAATACGGCCCTAGGTAGTATGTATCAAACCGCAGTATTAAGTTCCCCAAACTTCCCTATAACAGTTAACAACCCAAAAGTAACAGCTAACTATGAAGGCAGCGGAAATGGCGCTTTTGTCTATTTCACTCAACTTGCTACATCAAGCAAGCCCGCAGACTTCTATTTGGTGCGTCCTACAACCAGTTCTGCTTTAAACGGAAATGTTAACTATTATGTTACTGGAACTTGGAAGTAAAAATATTAAAGAGGTTAAAAACAACAATGGAAGAAACCATTTTTCTAATTTTTGAAATTGCTGCTGGTATTTTTTCAATTTGTAACTTACTAATCTTTTGTATAAAACCACTTAGAGAAAGAATTTTTAATGTCAACAAAACAAAAGAAGGCGAGCGCTGTCTGTTAAGAAGCGAGATGTTAAGAATCTACTACTCTAACCTAGACAAGAGAACAATTAGACAATACGAATTTGAAAACTTTATCAAATGCTATGACGCGTATAAGGCGTTAGGCGGCAACAGTTTCATAGACGAAATTAATTTAGAAGTAAGAAACTGGACAATAGTCCGTTAATAAGGAGGATAGAATGGAAGCTTTAACGATTTTTTTTAAAAGCTATGGACTACCTATTACTCTAATCGCTTTCGTTGGCGTTGTAGTTTTAGGAGTAATGAAATACTGTAACCTATTTACTAAGATTGAAGAAAAATATCGCCACTACCTTTATATTATTATATCAGTAGCGGCTTCGGTTATAGGAACTATGATTTACCTAGCTTGCGTTGGTATGTTTGATATTAACTATATTATCACTATTGCGGGCGCTATCTGGGCACTAAACCAAACTTTCTATAATATCTTTAAAGTCACTTCTATTAATGAATTGTGCGCAAAGGTTCTAGACTGGATCGCCGCACTTTTCAGAAAAGACAAAACTGAATAAAACTTAATATTTTTGGGACGGATTTTTTATCCGTCCTTTTTTATTTTGCTGTTGATACATAAGCTGTGATATTTAAATTTTTAACGAAAAAGATTTTTGTGATACTTTATAAACCCTATTTCTAATTTCGTTTGTTAAAACCAACCCTTTGCCGCAAGTTCTAAAATAGTTCTAAATATTTTCACCAAAGGTAAAACCGTAACTGGACAATCCGCCTATTGTCTGTTATTCTACTCGACGAAAGGAAGTGCGAAAAATGTCAGTTGTAAGAGTACACAAGAGCGCAAATTACACAGTAATGAGTAACCATCATTTCAAAGAAAAGGATATGAGCCTTAAAGCGAAAGGGCTTTTGTCGCTTATGCTTAGTCTGCCAGACACTTGGAACTACAGCATTGCGGGACTAGTTAAGTTGTCGAAAGATGGAAAAGATAGCGTAATGAGCGCGCTTGGAGAGCTGGAGGATTTCGGCTATTTAGTGAGACAGAAAAAGATCAATAGTAAAGGACAATTTAGTGGAGTAGAGTACAATATTTATGAGGAGCCGCAACTGGATATTCCGGTTGCGGAAAACCAGCATTCGGGAAATCAGCATGCGGAAAAACAGAAGGCGGGAAAACAGCATTCGGAAAACCCGCCGCAATTAAATACTAATACATTAACTACTAATGAATTTAATACTAATGAATTAAATACTAATCAATCAATAACTAAGGAGCTAGAAGAGGTGATCCTATCGGATGTGTTAAATGAAGAATTAAGGGAACTATATTTTGATTTTGTTATTATGAGAAACTCGATAGGATCACCTACAACTGCTAGGGGACTAAAAATGCTTATTAGCAGAAATGAACGACTCTCTAATTTTAACATAGAGACTCAAAAAAATCTGCTCGAAACGGCAATTATCAACAATTGGAAAAGTGTCTATATGCCTACTGAAACCCCGCAACAAGACAATAGCAACAAGAGAAAAACAACCTATAAACGAGAAGAGCAAAGATACTCTGAAAGCGGTTATGACGCACTAAAAAACTTTAACTTAGGGGATAATAAAAAATGACAGAATATGTAGTGTTTAATGAGTGGGTAAAGGATCAGTTAGTTGATCAAGGGTTTGAGTTACTAGGTAGCGGCGAAATAACTTGGTATTTTGAAGATAGTGTGTTGCTAGAGCGCGCTGTGAGCGAATTACTTGAAGCTCTTGAAGACAAGAGTAAGTAAATAGGCGGCAACCGCCGGTATAGAGCGGATCAACTTGAAAAACACGAAAATTTTTCGTATACTTATAATGTCAGGATATATGAAAAACTTTTATAGATTTATATGAGTTTTGTCTCTTTTGACTTAAGAAGCATGTAGACAAAAAATTTTAAAAAATTTTGGACACGATCTTTTTAAGCAATTGATATGATTTTCATATAATAATGTAGAAATGAATGAGCAGAAAATTTCTACAAACCATTTGGATTAGACATCCAAAAACCAACACCAATCTTTTGTTGAATTTCCTTTTACTCTGGAGAGGGGCGGCGTCCGAACCGCCTTTTTCCTTAAAGGAAATGTATACATGGTGTTACAAAAAATAAAACAAAAGGAGAAAAGGAAATGAAAGACGCAACAATAACAGTAAGACTAACAGACGAAGAAAAAAGCGCTGTTAAGGCAGTTGCCGCAGATATTGGCACAACAGCTTCTCAATTAGTGAGAAAAATAATTCAAATATATTTAAAGGAGAAAAGGAACAATGATTGATCAATATCTATTACAAGAGCTTCTTCGATTAAGCGAAGAAGTGGCAAGAGAAAGAGAAAAAAGCTTAAGCATAAAGACGCTTCGAGAAGAACTTCTTGAGTATTGTCAAAACGATGAAAGCTATGAAATTACTGCGGAAGAGCTAATCGATGTATTTACTTTTTTCGCAAATAGGAAGGGAGGAGACAATGGCAGCACCAAATCAAAAGATCATAACAGTTAATAAACAACCTTGTGATAAACATCACATCTACACTTGTGTCAATATTGACGCACTAACCTACGCAATGAATGATCTAACCCCCGCCCACTTCAAAGTATGGTTCTACTTCGCAAAAAACCAAAACGAATACAACTTCGAATTAAGCAGCATAGCAGTCCAAAACTTTTGTAATGTTAGTGATAAAACTTACCGAGACGCAATTAAAGCAATGGTAGAGAAAAGATATTTGATCAGACGCGGCAATAGTATTGTATATGACTTCTACGAAATCCCCCCAAAAGCAGAAATGGTTCCAGATGGTTCAACAATAGTCTGTCACACAACGACAACTCTAACAGACGAATAGAGGAAGTATAATCGGTAAAATTTACCGCATAATTCGGTAAATTTTATAGGAGAAACATTACATATAAATAATACAGTAACGGGCCATTTTATCACTTCGCAGCGCTTCGCGCGCTCGTGATTAAATGTCCCTTAGGGAATATTTTGGGCTTAGTGGAATCCCAAAGTTAAAAACCTAAAAATTTTGGGTAAAAACTAAAAAATCATTTTCAGCAATTTTTATATCTCTATGAAAGGGAAAATAAATTTCCCAAAAAAGGAGAGATATAAAGATATGGTTAAACAATTTTATGAAGACTTAGTTGCCGCAAAGGAAGCGGAACGACTAGTAGAAATGTATTTTAGACTTTTGGCGGATCAAACCTACGATTTCCGCAATGTTTCTGAAGATCCAGACTACTACTATAAAGGGGATCTTTTAGCTCTTGACTCCACTGGCCGCGAGATTGGTATAGAGATCAAGGACGACAGCCGCATAGCTGAAACTGGTAATATACTATGTGAAGAAAGTGTGTATTACATAGACAGCGGCTACGAAGGCAAAGGAAATATGAGCTGTGATTATGATATTTATTGTATCGTGAGCAAAACAGAAAAGAAAATTTACATATTAGATTTTAAAAAGCTTAGAAAGATATATAAAGTTTTCGGAATTGCTAAGGAAATCCCGCACAGTGATCAAATCACCTATTGTTTTTTAGTGCCTTTATGGGTAGCTAAGAAACAGGGCTGCTTTGTTGCGGAAATTGATTACAACAGCGGAAGTCCAGAAGCTAAAACTTACAACGCTTTTGAAGAAGAAGCGAAAGTGATTGAAAAGCGTTTAAAAGATCAAGAGAAATGGCGCAAAATGAAAGAGTGCGGACTCTTGAATATGTTGAGTTAAAAGGAGAGATTTATGATTAAATTAGATATTGATTACTATTGTCACGATTGTCCTTATTTTGAGCCAGAAGTAATAAAGGCTCAAACTTTAGATGGGGAGTGTATAACTATTATTAGATGTGGAGATATGGCTCAATGTGCTTATTTATATAGAAAAATGAGAGAAATAGAGGCCGCCGCATCGATTAACCCTGACTCTTGTGAGAGTGAAATTGAAAAATAAAAAAATTTTTTTATAAT
>JAEIGA010017020.1_pt1 | contig 11068 bp, 6 predicted proteins | sample 9270691 | NCBI WGS metagenome assembly JAEIGA01 (sample SAMN17057246, study PRJNA624740) | gut metagenome | biome: biome; isolation source: fecal sample | host: Bos grunniens | place: China: Xizang | collected 2019 | reverse complement strand
TTTATGGATAAGTTATACGAAGACGACTATCCTGCATTCGTGCAACCGTACGAGGCATTCGTTATCTTGGATACCAAAACCACAATGCCGATAAAAGCAAAACTCACAAATCTGCACTATGAAGAAGAAATAACGGATTTGAGTTTTGTCGAAGAAGTCGATTTTGTAAAGTCTGCAAGTCTGAATCTTCTGATCGAAAACGAATTTCCTGCTTCTGTCGAGCTTAATATGTTGCTTGCAGATTCTTCAGGTGTTGTTTTCGATACCTTGCTTACTAATCCGATAAAAATAAACGGTGCTCCTGTCGATGCAAACGGTAATGTATTGACTCCGCTTGCCGATAACGTGGTTGCAGAGCTTACTGCGGAAAAATACAACAAACTCAGAGAAGCCTCAAAGGTGAGATTCGCAGTCAAACTCAACACCTCGGCAGAAAGCAACGGCAATCGACCATACATAAGATTCAAAAAGGATGCAGGAATCAAGGTGAAAGCATCTGTAAAGGCTGTTGCAAATATCACGTTTTAAGAATAAATGAAAGGAAATAAAGCAATGAAGTTACAAAATAGTATGAAAAAATATTTAATCTCGGGTTTGTTTTTCTTAATGAGCATAGGAACGTTTTCTTCTTTCGCTCAAAGACAGGAAATCTCCTATTTCTTCAAGGAAGTTCCGAATTTGTCGAATCTAAACCCGGCAATGACACCATCATCCGGCTTTTACGTTTCTCTATTGGCAGCTCCGTCGTTCGGATTCAATACTTCGGGATTTTGTTATCATGATATAATCAATCGCCATCCGCAATACCCAGACTCTTTGAGGATAGATGTGGACGGATTTATGGATAAATTGAAACGAAACAACTATCTTGCGTTCGAATATGAGCACGGCTTGTTCGGCTTTGGCTTTAAGGCAGGAAAAAATTACATTAGTTTCGAGACTGCTTTGAACATCGACACGCGGTTTTCTTTCTCTCGCGGAGCGTTTGACTTGGTTGTGTACGGTACAGACGTGGCTTCGGGCGAGGCAACCTTGTTTGACGGAGATTTGTTGGAGTTTAACGCCTATCTTTCTAACGCTGTAGGTTACGCAAGAGAGATAAACGACAAATTAACCATAGGAGTGAGAGCAAAACTCTTGATGGGAATTGCCAATATCCACACAAACAACACCTCACTCGGCCTTCACTTCAACGAAGACAATGAGATAATGGCTCGAGGTGAGATTGACCTTCAAACATCCAACCTTTTCGGAGTCTATGAGATTAGTTCGATATTCGCAGACAGCGCAACGCAAAATTTTCAGATGAATTCAGTAGATCAGATCTTAGATGACATGACTAAAAACCTTGGATTTGCATTCGATGTCGGTGCAACATATCGCTTTAACGACAATATGGAGGCAGGACTTGCCATAAGCGACATCGGAGTTATGAATTGGAATTCCAATTGCGAAGGAATAAAAACGATGAATCCCGGAAAAGACGTGAGATTTGAAGGGGTTGAAGCACCGTTAGACTCTCTTGGAAGTTCCATAACAAGCTATCTGGAAACAGTTGTCGATAGTTTGAAAGATGCATTCGATATTCAATCTGTCGGAATCAATGCTTACAGCACTGTTTTGCCGATGAAGATCAAGGCTTCTTATACTTTGAGATTTTTAGGCGTTAATTACGTACATGTTCTTGCCAATACGAAATATTGGAACGGAAATATGATGGATACACGTTTGTCTGTGTTCTACGCATTGCGAACAAAACCGTTCTCGATTTCAGTAGGTAATACGATAATGTCTCAATCTGTTTTCAATCCATCGGTAATGATGTCGATTTCTTCAGGAGGTCCTTCGTTGCATCTTGGAGCTTCGTTCCGCACAGCAGGAACCGCTTCGTTCAATGTTGCAGATATGAGTGGGTTTTCGGCATTCTTCGGCGTAACTTGGCGATTTGCAAACAAATCTTATTGGAAGAAATAACCGAAACAAAGAAACGAATTCGTGAAACAAGGATTTGATTTATCGAATCCTTGTTTCGATAAAATGAAACAAAGTTCCGTCAAATCATATCTTCGACGGAACTTTGTTTTTTCTTTATTTGCTTTCTTAGCGTATTTGTTTCAAATTATTATCTTGGTCGATGAGTATGATAGATGAGGCTTTGCTTTCGATCTTTTCTTCGCGTTCGCAGAGCGAAACATAATCCACCGCTTCCAAAATCCGACTTTCTATTTGCGAAAAGCATAAAGGTGTGGGCTTTCCGCTTGTGTTGGCAGATGTACTTACGATTGGCTTTCCATATTCGCTTAAAAGCCTTTGACAAAAATCGTGATTCGGAATCCTGATACCTATACTCTCATTGCTGGAAAGAAGATGTATCGGAAGGTTTTTCGCCTTTGGATAGATTATAGTCGTAGGTTGGATGGCTGTTCTTAAAACATCGAGAGCCTTTTCGGGGATATGCTCCACATAATCTTTGAGCATATCTTCGTCTTTTACCAATATCAAAAGATTTTTACCCGAATCCCTGCCTTTGATTTCAATAATCCTTTTGATGCCTTCTTCATTTGTAGCATCACAACCAAGTCCCCAAACAGTATCGGTGGGATAAAGAATTACCCCACCGACTTTCAAAACCTCTGTTTCTTTCATTGTGAAATTTCGATTACTCCATCAAGAAGTTAATGTCTGCATTCAAATCGAACTCTTTTGGTTCGTTTGCTCCGTGGAAGAATTTCATTTTGTTGTTTCTTCCAATCAAACTCAATTTTCCTTCTTTCAAACGCAATGCAGTTGCTTCTCTGATTGCTGCAATCTTAATATCCGGATTTACTTTGGTAAATTCGCTCAATCTATCGTCTCTTGTCTCTCCTCCATGCTTAGGATCGAAAAAGTCAGTGTAGTGAGGGTTGATTTGGAACGGCACAAGCTTCATGCAATCAAAGCTTGCAGGTTCGATAATCGGCATATCGTTAGTTGTTTTCAAGCTAAGACCGGCAACATTACTTCCTGCTGACCAACCCATGTAAGCAACACCGTCCATAACTCTTTGAGAAATCAAACTCATTATGCCGTTTCTGTAAAGCTCATACACCAAATGGAAAGTGTTTCCACCGCCTACAGCGATACATTCTGCTTGTTCAACGGCTTTTTTTACGTCTTGCTCTTTGTGAATGCTGTAAAGATTCAATCCCAATCCTTCAAACACTGTCTTAACTTTTGTTTCGTAGTTATCGTATCCCATAGATACTCCTGCATAAGGAATAAACAATACATTCTTAACGCCACTTTCGTTGCAGAAGTCTTTGATCATGTCTTTGCACCAGTCCAAATATTTTTCTCCTGCATTGGTTGAGTTGCTTATAAGCAAAAGGTTCCTTTTCATATCTCTATATTGTTAAATTATAATTTTGTTATTTTCACCTCGCAAAGATAAGATTTTTATTTGATTTTTGTATTCAAAGTGTCGAAATGAAGAATAATATCTTGTGTGTCTTGAATTATTGTGTGTGTTTAAGTGTTTGATAATCAGTTTGTGCTGAATCAGGAAAATGAAACTTGATTTCAGTAAAATAAAACGAAGAAAGAATTTTGTGAAATCAAGTTTTAGAAAATTCTTTTCAAGATTCGTCGATGAGCAAATCAAGACTTGTCAAAGTAAACCTAAATTGATTAACTTTGCAACTTGAAAAGATTGGATTTTATGGCTTTTTTACCTACTACCGTTAAGGAATTGGAGCAGAGGGGTTGGGATAGTGTTGATGTGATATTTGTATCGGGCGATGCCTATGTTGATCACCCATCGTTTGGGTGTGCAGTTATATGCAGGTTTTTGGAGAGTAAGGGTTACCGAGTTGCTGTTTTGGCTCAGCCGAATTGGAAAGACGATTTGCGAGACTTCAAAAAATTAGGTGCACCTCGCCTTTGCTTTTGTGTAAGTTCGGGTTGTATGGATTCAATGGTTAATCACTACACCGCAGCAAAAAGAAAGAGAAGTGACGATGCTTACACTCCGGGCGGTCAATCTGGCTTTCGTCCCGACAGAGCGACACTTGTCTATTCCAATATTTTGAAAGAACTCTATCCAAACACTCCTGTATTGATTGGAGGTATTGAAGCATCTATGCGAAGGCTTGCTCACTACGACTATTGGGACGATAAACTGATGCCGTCTTTGCTTTTGGATTCCAAAGCCGATATGTTGATTTACGGAATGGGGGAGAAGGTGGTTTGGAAGCTGTGTGAACGATTGAAAAATGGCGAAAAGATAGACCAAATCACCGATATGGAGCAGACTGCCTACCTTTGTCAAAAGCCAAATAAGGTTTCAAAGGATTGGAGTGATGTTTATGTTCCGTCTTATGAGCAATGCAAGCGAGATAAAAAAGCCCAAGCCGAGTCAATCTGCATTTTCGAAAAGCATAGCAATAAATCAGATGACGAACGTTTGATTCAGAAGTATGAAAAACAGAATAGGTATGTTGTGATAAACCCTTTTGACAGGACTTATTCGGGAAAGGATTTAGACGAAATTTACACTCTGCCATTTGAACGCAAACCTCACCCTAAGTATGCCAAGAGAGGTGCTGTGCCAGCCTTTGAAATGATTAAGTATTCCGTCAATATACATCGCGGTTGCTTTGGAGGCTGTGCTTTTTGTACCATTGCAGCACATCAAGGCAAAAGGATAATCTCTCGAAGCAAAGAGTCGATAATGCAGGAGATAGAAACCATTGCACAAGATAAAGACTTCAAAGGCTATCTGTCCGACTTGGGAGGTCCGTCTGCCAATATGTATATGATGAAAGGCAAAAACGAGGATTTGTGTCGCAAATGCAGCCGCCCGTCTTGCCTGTTCCCAACGCTGTGTAAAAATATGAACAACAACCATAAGCCACTTCTGGAACTTTATGCTTCGGTTCGTGCTTTGCCTTTCATAAAAAAGGCTTTTGTTGGTAGCGGTGTGAGATATGATTTGTTCGATGATAGTAATTATTTCGAGACTCTCTGCCGTTATCATGTGAGTGGCCGTTTGAAAGTGGCACCTGAGCATTCTTCAGACAGGGTTTTGAAACAGATGCGTAAGATGTCGTTCAAGCAATTTGTAGATTTGAAAAAACGATTCGAACAGATAAACTCTCGCTATGGCTTAAATCAGCAATTGATTCCTTATTTCATATCTTCCCATCCTGCTTGTGATATGGGAGATATGGTGAATTTGGCATCGCAAACCGCTGCTTTGGGTTATCGTTTGCAACAAGTGCAGGACTTTACTCCAACACCTATGACTATCGCAACCGAGACTTATTACACCGGAATGGATATCTACACCAAAGAAAAGGTGTTTACAGAAAAAAATCCTGCTGCAAAAGCTATGCAAAACAGGATTTTCTTCTGGTATAAGCCCGAAAACAGAAGTTGGGCTAAGGTTATATTTAAGAAATATGGCGAGCGATTTCCTCAACGCTAAGCATTGATTGTTCTCCGCTTTGCATATTTTTTAATGTAACTTTGTTTTGGTTTATTTCTTCTTCGCCGGCAAGTATGACAAACTTGATTTGCTTGTCGTTGGCGTAGTTCATTTGTTTCTTTAATTTTGCATTTTCGGGATAGACTTCTGTTTTAAGTCCGCTCTCTCTTAGTTGTCTTGCAATCTTTTGAGCAAACAAGCTTTCTTTTTCGCCGAAATTGATAAACAAGACATCGGTTTGTGAACTCAATTCTTCGGGATAAAGGTTCAATTGTTCAAGACAGTCGTATATTCTGTCAGCTCCAAATGATATTCCGACACCTGACAAACCCGCTTTGCCGAAAATTCCGGTCAGATTGTCGTATCGTCCGCCTCCGCAAATGCTTCCGATTTGTACATCTTTGGCTTTGACCTCCAAAATCGCACCTGTGTAGTAGTTTAGCCCTCTTGCAAGTGTCAAATCCAAGTCTATGTTTTCTAATCCTAAGTCTTTGCAACGTGAAAGTACATATTCCGTCTCTTCGATTCCCTTTTCAGCAATCTCTCCGCTCAATATGTTTTTCAATTGTTGGAGTTTGTCTTCATTGCTTCCCGATAATTTAAGTACAGGTGAGAGCTTGTCGATTTCCTCTTGCGAAAAGCCTTTGGTCTCCACAAGTTCCTTTACAACATTATCATATCCTATCTTATCCAATTTGTCGATTGCAACCGTTATATCGGTAAGTTGTTCTTTTTTTCCTATATATTGTGCTATTGCAAGTAGGATTTTGCGGTTGTTAAACTTGATTGTGATTCCGAGATTCAACTTTTGGAAAACCTCAGATATGATTTCCATCAACTCAACTTCGTTCAGAAGACTCTCACTTCCTATTATATCGGCATCACATTGGTAAAACTCGCGGTATCTTCCCTTTTGTGGTCTGTCGGCACGCCATACGGGTTGTATCTGATAGCGTTTGAATGGAAAGGAAATGTCGTTTAAGTGGTTTACAACAAATCTTGCGAATGGTACAGTAAGGTCATAACGCAAGCCTTTTTCGCAAATTTCTTTTGTAATTTGTTTATAGTTTCCTGAACTGAGGTCTTTGTTTTCTGTAAAGTCGCCTGAGTTGAGTATTTTGAAAAGCAGTTTGTCTCCCTCTTCACCATATTTTCCCATAAGCGTGTCAAGATTCTCCAAAGCAGGGGTTTCGATTTGCTGAAATCCGTGTCTGCAATATACATCTTTGATTGTATCGAAAATATAGTTCCTTCTCTGCATCTGAAACGGCAAAAAATCTCTCGTGCCTTTTACAACTCTATAATTCATATCGCTTTTTTTATCTGTGAAAACCTATTTCAAAGTGCAAAAGTAAAGTTTTTTTGAATTTTTTTGCAGTTTCATGTTTACTTTTTCTGATTTTTCCTGTCTATATATGCGAAAGTGTCATTTCAAAGTGGAGTTTAGGGACGTGAAACAGGCAGAAAATGAATCTGCGTTTTAGATGGCAAAAATGAATCTTTGTTTCAAAAAAATGAATTCAAGAAAGAATTTTCTGAAACAAAGATTCAGCGAAACGAAACAAAGAAAGGATTTAGGGTGTCTTTCAGTGGTGGTGGCAGATGTAGTAAAAGTTGAGAAGAGAAGACGAAAAAAGACATCGAAACAAAGAAAAAAGGTAGAAAATTTGGTGATTAAGATGAAAATGTTTAATTTTGTAACTCAATATTTTTATAAGATGAAAAGGATAGTTTTGTTTTTTGTAGGCGTTTTTCTGCTTACAATTTCGCAGGTGGTAACTGCTCAAACGATTAAGTTGAACAGTACGTTCCACAACACGACAAAAAATTATTGTAGCGGTTATTTGTATGACGATAATCAAAACGGAGATTATTCGCCTAATCAAGACCGTTGGGTTACTCTTTGTCCTGCTGCATCGACAGGAAGTTCCGGTCGAATCGCTTTAACATTTGAAGAGTTTTATATTGATCCGACCGATACGTTCTTTGTGTATCAAGGACCGAGTATCAACTCTCCGATTATGACGACAGCGGATAATACACCTTATTTCCAAAGTAATTACCTTCAAGGTAAAACAATCATGCCGTCTTTGATGGAACCGTCAGGCTGTTTGACCATAAGACTGAAAACCGATGACCAAGTTCTCCCTACCAGTCTGCCGCTTGGTTTCAAGGCAAAGATAGAATGTGCATCTCTTTGCCAATATCCGGAAGCTGCTTTGGACTCTGTGTTCTATAAAATTCATGAGGACGGTTCGAGAACTTCGCATCCGGTAAGAGATGGTGTTGATACGCTCATCAATGCTGAAACAGGAGATACAACCATTGTTAAGTTTAAGAGCGTTGATATTTGTTTTGGAGACTCTATTGTCTTAGCTGCAAAACCGATATTCCCTGAAAACGATAACGTATATCATCAAGCACCCGAAAATTGTATTTATGAGTGGTCATTCGGAGACGGACAGAAAGATACGGTTGAGTATAACGTTGAGGTAGGTCACTCATGGGTTGATGTAACCGGCTATGACCTTTTCTTGGTTGTTGAAGACACTGCCAACGGAGGCTGTAGAAGTAGAAATACTATCGACACTCGTTTGCGTATAGCAACAAATCCGATTAAAACTGTGCAAAAACTGCCTGATATGTGTTCGGGAACGGAAATGGGATTTGCGGTTGGTTATGGTGCAAACTCACAAATTGTTGTTGACTCATTGGATTTCGGCCGTCAAGCAAAGGAACGTTATGAAGAAACGGTATTTATCCCGGACGGACCTAACTGTCCTGCTCCCGATGGTTCGACTTGTTTTGATGCTCCTGTAACTTTTGACGCTTTTGCCGCAGGTGCGACGGTTCAAAGTGCAGATGACATCATGGCTATTTGTATCAATATGGAGCATACTTTCATTGGTGACTTGGGATTCCAGATTATATGTCCTAATGGGCAGAGTGTGGTTTTGAAATACAATACTCAGTCGGGTGGAGCTAACATGGGACAGGCTGCATCTGAAGGTAGTGGTTGTGATTCTGCGAACAATCCTCCCGGAATAGGCTGGACGTATTGTTTTTCTAATCAATATTTGACCGGTCAGCAGGGTGTGATAAGCGGAGACAATGGTTCTCAACTTGATTCAACCAATACAGTTGATACGATAGGTTATTACCAAACTCCTACACAAGGAGCGACCAGTTTAAATTCAGGTTGGGAAACTGTTGATTTGAATGGATACCAATCTTTAGTAGGTTGTCCGCTTAATGGTGAGTGGCGATTGAGAATTTGTGATAACTGGGGTATTGACAACGGCTATGTATTCTGGTGGGATGTTGAATTGGGACAATCAAGCTCAGCAAACTGGGATTATCAAGTGCCAATCGATACAGTGATTTGGTCAGGCCCTACATTCTATTCTCCACAGACGAGTACATCTTCAATAATTGCACCACCAATCGATAGTGTCGGAGTGTTTGAATTTGGAATCAAAATTATAGATGAGTTTGGCTGCGAATGGGATACAGTAACGCCATTGACGGTTGTGCAAACCCCTGTTGTGGATCTTGGAGAAGATATAGCACTTTGTGAAATGACAGACGTAACTCTTGATGCTGGTAATGAAAGTCCAACAGCAAGTTATATATGGTCGCCAACTGGAGAAACGACACGAGTAATCGTTGCCGAGGCTCAAGAAAATTCTCCTGCACTTGTTACACATAAAGTTTTGGTTACAGAATACAATGGTTCTATATATTGTTATGGAGAAGACGAAATCAATTTGATTGTTCGCCCTGCAGCAAATGCGGCATTCACTTCCGATACCTATCCGTTGGAAGGCTGTGAACCGTTCTCGTTCCAATTACAAAGTACTTCTACAAACGCAACTCAATATGAGTGGACAGTGGGTGAGGTGCAGACAACTGAGACTAATCCTTCGTTCTCTTTCCCTTACGGAACTTATGACGTGAAATTGAAAGTTACTTCAGAGTATGGATGTCAAGACTCTGTACATTATCCTGCGATGATCAACGTATTTAAGAATCCTGTTGCCGATTTCGGTTGGGAACCTGCAAATCCGTATTCATCAAATCCTACTGCAAACTTGGTGAACTTGACAAGACCGGACGATGCTACAAATCAATATCACTGGACTATTCAAACAAACAGAAATAACGCAAATGACGTTGAGAATGCCTTTGGTCCGAATCCGTCATACACTTGGTCGCCGCAAGCAGGTCAAAATGTAGCGGGTGATTATACGATAACACTTGACGCATACACAGTGAACAACGCACCAAGTGGCTATGTGTACGAATGTCATGATACAATATCGAGAGTAATCACGATTATAAACGACAATTTGATGTTCCCGACAGTGGTAACTCCAAATGGTGATGGTATCAATGATGTGTTTGTAATTCATAACTTGATAGAAGGACAAGCCTTTCCTGATAATGAGTTGTCGATTTACAACCGTTACGGAAAACGAATCTTCTTTATACAAGACCTAAGACATGAATCCGATTTCTGGGATCCGTCTGCAACAAACACACCTACCGGAACGTACTTCTATCGTTTCATAGGAAGAGGACCGATCAGAGATGTGGAATTCAAAGGCTCGGTTGAAATTTTGAGATAGAGCAAATCATACATTTGAAAAAAAAGAGCGAAACATTGTTTTCGCTCTTTTTTTTGTTTCAATCTTTATTTGAGTTCGCTCTTTTTTGTATTTTTGCACCTATGAACAAGTTATCAGTAATATTTTTCGCTCTGTGCTTCGGATGTTTTTTTGTTTCGGCACAGAATTCTGTTGTAATGCAAAATGCCGAATCTGAAATGGCTGCATTACAAGACAGTATGTTTCATGCAGTAAGCGACAATGAGAGATTCAATGCAAATGAAAGATTTGTAGAAAAGCTGGAAAATTGTCTTGAAATGCAGAATAGTTTTCGTTACGATTTTGCTTTGCTCGACAGAATCAGCATCTTGACTTCGAAAGACAAGCGTTTCAGAATTTTTACTTGGGCAATAGTTTCTTCGGAAGGCGAATTCTTCAACTATGGCTTTGTTCAGGCAGAAAATGAAGCGAGTGGAGAATACGAAGTCTATCGTTTGATGGCTCGAAACAACGATATCTTTTCACCGCAAGAGCAAAAGCTTTCCGATACTTGTTGGTTTGGAGCTGTGTATTACGATTTGATAACAAGCAAGCACGAAAACATTACATACTATACCCTTTTGGGCTGGGACGGTAAAGATATCTATTCTCGAAGAAAGGTAATCGAACCGGTAACATTCAAACACAACAGTGGCAGACCATCATTCGGAGCACCTGTTTTTTATAAGCAAAAAGGAGTTCGAAGAATGATTTTCGAATATGCCCCTGATGTTGCATTCAATCTTATTTACGACAATCAGTTTTTTGAAATGGGCGGAGTGAAAAAAGCAAAGAAACGTCCCGGAAAAAAGAATCGTGCTTTTGAAGTTGAAGAAAAACAAATCGAACGCACATGGGTGATTTTGTATGATGAGTTGGAGTCGAAATCGGAAGGTGTTGTAGGATTCAGTCAGTTGAATGTGCCGAGCGGAAAGGTGGAAGGATTGAGCTTCGAACG
>JAEIGA010017019.1_pt1 | contig 11068 bp, 8 predicted proteins | sample 9270691 | NCBI WGS metagenome assembly JAEIGA01 (sample SAMN17057246, study PRJNA624740) | gut metagenome | biome: biome; isolation source: fecal sample | host: Bos grunniens | place: China: Xizang | collected 2019 | reverse complement strand
GAAGTGTAGAATGGGTGGTGTGTGTAAGATGTCAATGACACATAGTCGCTTGCGTTCAAGCCCAAAGACTCGTAGAATGACTTTGGAGTGTACTCCACACCCTCGTAAGTGAACTTCTCAGGACGCTCACCAAGGTAGATATCGTGGATAGCCTCGATAGACTTCTTCCACAACATCTCACCCTCAGGGCTTACCTGCAAGCTACGAAACTTACACTTAGCGATAGCAGCAACTACAGCATCGCTAACTGCTGAAAGCTCGTTGTGGTTGCTAAGCTCCATGCCGTACATTACACCTGGGCGCATCTCAGCCTCTGGAACAAGACCGAATGCCTCCATACCGTAGATAACATCGTAGAATGAGCCACCCTGTGCGAAAGATACATCACCGTGTGTACGAACAGCCTTATCAGCACGATCAAGGTAAGTGTTGTGTACGATGAACATCTCAGAGAAGTCGTACTCACCCTTGCCCATACGCAAAAGCTCTGACTCGATGAATGCCAATGATGAGTAGCACCAGCAAGTACCTGCTCTATTCTGGTTCTTAATGCTTGTAATAGGGTTCTCCTTTACTACTGTAAACTCAATACCCTCAGGCTGATTTGCCTGCTTCTTAGGCTTCGCCTCTGCGTTACCTGCCATAGCACCAGTCGCAAACATAAGACCGAGTACCAAAACGAAAAATTTCTTCATAGTTAAATGATTTTAGGTTTATATATTCTTTAATTGGTTACTTCTTAGCTCGGGCGATGATACGCTGACACTCTGTGTAGGTCAAAGCCTCGATTTTTGAGCCCTTAGGCAAGCGGTAGTTCTTGCCGTTATAAGCGATATATGGGCCATAAAGACCACTCTTAATCACCATATTAGCATCCTCGGCAAAGGTGCGTAGTGGCTCTGCCTGCACGCGCTGCTTCTCGGCACTCTCCTTAAGTAGTTCCTCGGCACGCTCACGGGTAATTGTATATGGGTCATCGCTCTTAGCAAGGGAGGCGAAGGTCTTACCATGGCGTACATAAGGGCCAAACTTACCAACACCAACCATCAAGGCCTCACCATCCAACTCACCGAGGTTACGAGGCAAGGCAAACAACTCCAACGCCTCCTCAAGGGTTATAGACTCAATAAGCTGTCCCTTCTTCAAGGATGCAAACTGTCCCTTCTCACCATCAGCATTCTCCAACTCCACCATAGGACCATAACGACCTATACGCGCCTTAACCGTAAGGCCTGTCTTAGGGTCAACACCCAAGACGCGAGCAGGCTGCGTGCTACGGTCACTCTGTGTGCCTATGGCGTTGTTCACAAGGAGATGGAAAGGGTTATAGAAGCCTCTAATCATATCAATCCATGTGATCTCACCCTCGGCAACACGGTCAAACTCCTTCTCCACATTTGCGGTGAAGTGATAGTCCATAATCGAAGAGAACTGAGTCTCAAGGTAGTCATTAACGACCATACCTATATCTGTTGGAGCAAGGCGATTCTTCTCCTTGCCATAGCTCTCTGTAACGAGCTTCTCGGTAATCTTATCCTGCGAGAGGGTCATCTGCACAACCTGACGCTTCTGGCCATCCTTGCTCTGCTTAACGACATAGCCACGGTTAATGATGGTGGTAATCGTAGGTGCGTAGGTTGATGGACGACCAATACCAAGCTCCTCAAGGCGCTTAACGAGCGTTGCCTCATTAAATCGTGAAGGCGCAACGCTATAGCGCTCCGAAGCGGTCATCGTAGTAAACTGAACGCTATCGCCAACACTCATCTTTGGCAAGATACCACCCTCGCCCTCCTGCTGTGCATCATCATCAATACTCTCTGAGTAGAGGCGCATAAAGCCATCGAAGCGGACAACCTCACCCTGAGCTATAAACTGCTCACTGCGGTGGCCGAGGTCAATGACAATCTGCGTTCTATCCAACTCAGCAGGTACCATCTGTGAGGCTACGGTACGCTTCCAGATAAGGTCGTAGAGGCGCTTCTCGGCAGCCGTACCCTCAATCTCATGACGCTCGATATACGATGGACGGATAGCCTCGTGAGCCTCCTGAGCGCCCTTAGTCTTGGTTTTGAAGTTATGTGGGTATGAGTACTTCGCACCAAAGAGACGGGTAATCTCATTCTTACACTGTGTGATAGACATCTCCGAGAGGTTCACAGAGTCGGTACGCATATAGGTGATAAGACCCTGCTCGTAGAGCTTCTGGGCTACGGACATGGTCTGTGACACGCTCATGCCGAGCTTACGGCTCGCCTCCTGCTGGAGTGTCGAGGTGGTGAATGGTGGCGCTGAATAACGCTGCACAGGCTTCTCCTCGGCCTTAGAGACGGTGAACTGCTCACCTACACAGCTCTGAAGGAACTGCTCAGCCTCGGCCTTAGTTGCAAAGCCCTGAGATAGGCTCGCCTTGAAGAGGCTCTTACTCTCATCACCTACAAGGTGGAACTGAGCAACAACACGGTACTGTGCCACCGACTTATGGTTGATAATCTCTCTCTCGCGCTCAACGATAAGACGCACTGCGACACTCTGCACACGACCTGCTGAGAGTGCTGGGCGCACCTTCTTCCAGAGTATTGGCGAGAGCTCGAAGCCCACCAAACGATCCAAGACACGGCGTGCCTGCTGCGCATTCACCAAGTTGAGATCAATAGTGCGAGGGTTCTCGATAGCCGAGAGTATCGCACGCTGAGTAATCTCATGGAAGACAATTCGCTTGGTATTGTCGATAGGCAAATCCAAGACCTTAGCAAGGTGCCAAGCAATAGCCTCTCCCTCGCGATCCTCATCGGATGCCAACCACACGGTCTTTGCCGAGCGAGAGAGTCGAGCAAGCTCATCTACAACCTTACGCTTGTCCTCAGGAATCTCGTAGATAGGTTCAAACTCATTATCTATATTTATACCAAGCCCCTTCTTTGCCAAGTCTCGAATATGACCAAAGCTCGACTTGACCATAAAGTCCTTACCGAGAAACTTCTCGATGGTCTTAGCCTTGGCGGGGGACTCTACAATAACCAAATTTTCCTGCATCACACAATCCTTTCTTTATACATAAGCGTTGTTGAACGCTGATATAGTCTTAATTTACAATAGTGTAGGTAAGCTCCAGTTTAATAGGAGCATCACCACTCATGCCATATACAGCCTGACGCTTCATCGTGTACAACGATGAGGCCTCAGGGGCTATATAGAAGCGACGACGCTGTACATACTCACCCTCGACATCGCCTGCCGCAAACTGCGACATATCAACCTTGCCGTTCTCATCGGCACAGCTCGCTGCGGTGAGCATCAACGCCTGGATATAGTTCGAGATATCCATCTTATAGCATGCCAACGAGCGATTTAGGTAGCCGTCATAGCTAAGCTGTACAGAGGAGCTCTCGGCCGAGTACTGATAGTCGGCAATAGCCGTACGATTGCTATAGTCGATATACATACCCATGCGCGTCATTGCAGCATTCATCATAGGCGCAAGTACCGCAACATCAAGGTTGTTATAGTCGTAGAGCGAATTCTGCATATATATAGACATAAGGGCTTGATTTACAGACACCGTAGCATCGCCATCAGTCGAGGTAACAATATCTGCCAACGACTGTATAAACTCATCGGTAAACATTATCTCAGTGACTACGCCACCCATACCGTCAACATAGCATACATCCACCTCCTCGCCAAACTTAACCTTTGAGTTCTCGAAGTTATGGCTGAGGCTGTTGATAGATACATTTCCTGCACTGAGCTCATACTGCTCGGCATCCAGGTAGAAGTTATATACCATGAGCGTGGTATCGCGGATAATCTGAGGATCCTCCTCATATCTACCTCGCGCAAAGAGCAAGAATGCTGAGTTCTCCAAGTCGGTGGCGAACATAGCACCCTCCATATCCTCAGCAGGAGCGATATAGAGGCCCTTTATTCTCTCAATAAATTTGTCCTCGTTGCCGTCAACATATATCTCATCGCGATCCAAGGCGAGGCTATCCTCATGTATAGTGTTGCCCTCCTCATCAGTGATAAGCATCAATCGCGAGATATACTCCTTAGTTGCAGGTGTCTCCTTCAACCTAACACCTACACCATCCGTATTAGCGCCTACATAGACACCATTCTCATGGTCTGGGAAGTCGAAGGTGAAGATAGGCTCTCGGCCAATATATGGCTTAGGGTCAAAGCTAATGTAGAAGGTTGTATCCTCCGACAACTTAAGGTAGTCGTTGGTGATAACCTCATAGACATTGAACTTATGGCTCTTGGTCGTATCACCATGATAGTCTGTGATATACAACGACAACATCGTAGAGTCGTAGATTGGACGGAAGCCCCAGCCACGCTCCTCAGGTAGTGACATACTAAAGACCATCTGCGACATAAAGCCTGCCTTACGGCTACCGAAGGTGTCGCTATGCTCATGGCCGAAGTATCCCTTCTCGATATTTGATGAGCGCAAAGAGTCACTCTTATACTGACGGGTAGTAACCAACGAGCATGCCACCACATCATCACCTTCGATACGCTCACCCAAGGTATAGACGCGGCGTCTAAGCTCCATATTTTGGTTTGAGGGGATAAACTCCTCACCCATAGTATAATCAACATCGGTTGTACACGACACAATCATCATGATTGCACCGAGCAACAATGCCATATTAAAGACTCTCTTACAGCTCCTCATAGAATTTCTTATAGTTATCGAAGTACTCCTTCTCATCACACTCCTGATACTCCAACACCTTAGTACCACGACTCTTAGCATACTCCAATACCTCCTGTGAGGCGTTTGGTGAGGTCGCAATGATACCATCGGCATACTCTATAACGAAGCGATATAGGTTTTCGTATGATGGCTCCTCCAAAACTTTCATGGCGCTATCCATGATGCCCTCATCCTCGAGCTTATGCTTGAACTCCTCGTTGAGCATACCCTCGAACTTATCATCCGAGAGCGAGAGAACAATCTTCAAATCGCGGAACAACGGATCATCATAGAACACCTTCTTGAGGTACATAGGCACGATAGCCGAGAACCAACCATGGCAGTGTACAATCGTTGGCGACCAGCGCAGCTTCTTAACGGTCTCCAAGACACCGCGAGCAAAGAAGATAGCTCTATCGTCATTATCCTCGAAGAAGTTACCCTCCTCATCGTACAACACAGCACGGCGAGCAAAGTAATCATCGTTGTCGATGAAGTATATCTGCATACGCGCAGCAGGGATAGTAGCTACCTTGATGATAAGCTGGTGGTCGTTATCATTGATGATGATATTCATACCAGAGAGACGGATAACCTCATGTAGCTGGTTTCTGCGCTCATTGATACAGCCATAACGAGGCATGAAGGTACGCACCTCAATGCCACGCTCCTGCATCTGGCGGGCCATGTCAAGGCTTAGCTTTGCAAAGGGATTCTCCGGAAGGTATGGAGAGATCTCCTGGCATACATATAGTATCTTATTAGCTCCCATAATAATCTATGACTTAGGCTGTTATTATAGTATTAACATTGCGTCACCATAGGTACCAAAGCGGTAACCCTCCTTAGCTGCCACCTCGTAAGCATCCATAACGAAGTCGTAACCACCGAACGCAGCAACCATCATAAGCTGTGTAGAGTATGGTAGGTGGAAGTTTGAAACAAAGGCATCCGCCGAGCTAAAGCTATATGGTGGGAAGATAAACTTATTTGTCCAACCCTCCTGTGGCTTGATGATACCTCCTACAGATGCGGCAGTCTCCATAGCACGCATAACGGTAGTACCGATAGCCACAATCTTATGACCATCGCGGCGCGCTGTGTTGATAAGGTTAGCGCACTCATCAGTGATGAAGAACTGCTCCGAGTCCATCTTGTGCTTCGAGAGATCCTCAACATCCACCGTGCGGAAGTTACCCAAGCCTACATGCAAGGTGAGGAAAGCACGGTCGATACCCTTAATCTCCATACGCTTCATAAGGTGCTTAGAGAAGTGCAAACCCGCGGTTGGGGCCGCCACAGCACCCTCCTTATCGGCATAGATAGTCTGATACCACTCCTCATCCTCTGGCTCGACCTTCTCGCGTACCCAGCGTGGTAGTGGTGTCTCACCAAGGTTGTACAACGCCTCCTTGAACTCCTCATACGAACCATCGAACAAGAAGCGGAGGGTACGACCGCGTGAGGTGGTGTTATCGATAACCTCAGCACCCATAAGCTCATCATTGCCGAAGTAGAGCTTATTACCGATACGAATCTTACGCGCAGGATCTACCAATACATCCCACAAGCGCAACTCGCGGTTAAGCTCACGAAGAAGGAAAATCTCAATATCGGCACCTGTCTTCTCCTTACAGCCCTGCAGGCGCGCTGGGAAGACCTTAGTGTCGTTGAAGACAAACATATCCTTCTCGTCAAAGTACTCTATAATATCTTTGAATGTGCGGTGCTCAATCTCGCCTGTTGCACGGTGGAGCACCATAAGACGGGCATCATCACGATTTACGGTAGGATACTTAGCAATCATATCCTCCGTAAACTCATAGCCATACTGCGATAACTTCATAGTTTTTCAAAAAAAACAGTGTAACAATCAAACTTTATACGCAAAAAACGCTATTTTGTTTCACACTCACGCAACTTTTCCATAAAATTGTCGAGTGTATGGGCATTTTCCACCAAGAAACCACCACTACGCGTGCGGCGCAATGAGCTAAGGTAGGCACCACTCTGCAACGCCTCACCAATCTCAAAAGCAAGCGAACGGATATATGTTCCCTTGCTGCACTCAACCCTAATCTTGATGCGCTTCTGGTCATACTCCAAGAGCTCCATGGCGTAGATGTTGATAAGAGCCTTCTTAAGCTCTACCTCCTCACCTGCGCGGGCAAACTCATAGGCACGAACACCCTGCACCTTCTTGGCTGAGTACAACGGTGGCAGCTGTTCGCGCTCTCCCGTTAGCGACTGCAAGGCCGCCTCGACCATCTCGCGGGTGATATGCTCCGTAGGGTAGGTAGCGTCAACCTCATGCTCCATATCTCCTGAAGGTGTGGTAGCACCAAGCTCCAACACAGCAACATACTCCTTAGTCTCGGCCTGAAGCTTATCCACCTGCTTCGTGGCGCGACCTATGCAGACGAGCAAGATGCCCGTAGCCAAGGGGTCAAGCGTACCGGCATGGCCAATCTTAATCTTTGGGTGGCCACACTTACGCAGCTGGAACTTTATCTTTCTAACTACATCTGCCGATGTCCACTCATAGGGCTTATCAATAACTGCCACATAGCCCTCTGGGAAATCAACGCCCTTTAATGTAAATTCTGTCATACCTATATATATTATAAAGTGAAAGGTGAAAGGTGAAAACTGAAAGGTAAGGTGTGCTTCGCACAGATTTTAAAAAAGGCGAAGCCTTTTAATCATTACTAATTACTAATTATTAAAGTGCGGTGCGCTTCGCGCGAGATTTATAAATATGCGTCGCAGACACCATACTTTTCAGTTTTCAGTTTTCAGTTTTCAGTTTATCTTGTGCGAAGCACACCTTACCTTTCAGTTTTCACTTTTCAGTTTTCAGTTAAAAAAAGGTTGTTATCGCCACCACGCCCACAACGGCGCAGTAGGCTGCAAACCATATAAGTTTGCCCCTCTTAACGATGTTTATCATATACTTGCACGCAAGGCAGCCGACAATAAACGATGAGAGGAAGCCCGCAACGAGCGAGGCGGTATCTACACCCGCAATCGCAAAGCCTCCATCGACAATATCGAGGAGAGCCTGGCCCATGATTGGGGCGAGAACCATCAAAAAGGAGAAGGTCGCAACGGCCGACTTCTTATTGCCAAGCAGGATACCCGTAGCGATAGTCGTACCCGAGCGTGATAGTCCCGGCATCGCAGCGACACCCTGACCCACGCCGATAAGGAAGGCATCCCTATAGGATATGCTCTCCTTCTGTCGTGGACGGGCATAGTAGGCAAATGCCAAAAGTGCAGCCGTACATAGTAGCATAGCACCCACAACGACCATGACATACTGCGATGATAGGAGTGCATCGATATAGTCCTTAAGGCAGAAGCCCACGATACCTATCGGTATCATCGAGATAACAAGCTTTAGGAAGTAGCTCTTCTCCTCGTTCATGCCGCGTGTAAAGAGTCCCTTAATAAGCCACCATATCTCGCTCCATAGCACTACAACGGTGCTAAGTACCGTAGCGGCGTGGAGGACAATATCGAAGGTGAGGTTCTCCTCAAGCTCTACGCCAAGCAGCGCCTTAGCCAACTGCAAGTGGCCACTACTCGACACGGGGAGGAACTCGGTGAGTCCCTGCACCGCACCCAAGATTATAGACTCGAAAATCTCCATGCTTACTCCTTACTCTTAAAACGCTTCATGATACCCACGCCCACAACAACGAAGCCCGCAACGACAACGATAGGCGCAAGGGTGATACGGCGGAACGAGAATATCGAGTCATCGAACACCGTAACGCTATGCTCGCCACCTCCCGACATAAGCACAAAGCCGAGGAAGATGACCACCATACCCACCAAGATGGTGATATAGTTCTTCATGGTAAAGGGCATCTGCTCCTTATTAACCTCCTGATTCATACTAATATAAATGTATCTTATTTGAACGCATATTAACAAACTTATTCACGGCAAAAGCACTAAATAGCAGTGTGATAACCACACCTAAGGCCACAACAGCACCTATGATGATGCCCACGACACTATGACCAAGCATCTCGACACCATTTATCGTGTAGCTCTCAGCGCCATAGACCACGCCTACAAGCATCGCTGCAGCCAGCAAGCCCGCAACAAAACCCTGACGCAATGCCGCACCCAAGAATGGGCGCATGATATACCACTTTGTAGCACCCACGAGCTTCATCGTGTTGATGAGGTAGCGCTTAGAATAGACCACAAGGCGGATAGTGTTGCTAAGGAGCAACAGCGAGATAAAGAGCAACACCGCCATAAAGATAAGTAGGGCGATAGTCACATCCGAGATTGTCTGATGCATGCTCTCCACGACCTCCACAGGGGGAACAGAGATATACTCGACACCCTCCATAGAGCGAAGAATATCGACCACCATCTCGACACCCTCACGCGTAGAGTAGTCGGTATGTATGGTCACCTCGTAGCTATCCATAAGTGGGTTCTCGCCTAAGAGCAGGTCGAGGTCTATCTCAAACTGCGAGCGAAAGGCCTCATCCGAGATTTTTTCCTCCTTCGTTAGATACTTATACCCTGCACACACCGTTCTATCGCCGAGCATCATCTCCAACGCCCTGCGACCCTCCTCGCTGATATCGTCCGACACCTCCACCGAGACAACGACACTCTCCCTTAGTGAGCGCGCTGCGGAGAGGGCAGAAAGGGTGACATACGACACCGCACCCAGCATAAACAACACCAAGCTGATGCTTATGGTTGATATTATATACGAGCGCATAACCTTGCGCCCCACACGCTTACTCTTTGACATTATTATTTCGTTTTGTTAGGATTAAATATATCGTACCTCCTGCAAAGAACAACACCACGACACTACATATCGCCATTATCATACTCATTACACCCCAGCGTGGCGCGCGGAAACTCCACTCAACGATATGCTTACCTGCAGGTAGCTCCATACCCCTAAGGATATAATCCGTGGCGTAGTACTCCATAGGTTCGCCATCCACAGTAACGCTCCAGCCCTCAGGGAAGTATATCTCCGAGAAGACAGCAAATGCCGTAGCAGGGGCGGTGTACTCATACCTCAAATAGTTGGGAGCATACTCCACCAACTCGATACTACCACTTGCATCGTAGCTATCCTCCAAGTTCTCGCCACCCTCGACAATAGCACACTCATCCATAAGCTCATAACCGAGCATATCCAACGCCTCACGAGGTGTCGCCGCCATGGTTACCTCCGAGGCGAACCATGCAGCACCAAAGGGCTCAACACCCGTAAGTGCCGCCATAGGATAGGCCTCGCCCTCGTAGATCACATAGCGCGTATTAAGCATCGCCAAGACCTCGCCATCCATACGGCGGAGGTAGCGCTCTATAACATCCTGATAACGGCCGAGCTTAGCACCATGATAACCACCCACAGAGCGGTGGAAGTAGGATGCACGCGCACTATTGAATGGGTCACCACTTAGATCTAAAACTCTAAAACCTAAATCCTTATCTTGTAAGATATATTTGTCGGCCTCGGTAGCTACATGCTCCGTAGGCTTGCTCTCGCTCCACTTATCATCACTAATATAGCGCTTAGCCACGCCCGCCAAGTCCCAGACAACCAAGATACCCAGCGCCACAGCCACAGCCGCGCCATACCACGCCTTAGCATCGCGTCTATAGGCGTAGAGGAGCATCACCGCAGTAGCCATGCTCACAAAGAGTATCGTGCGCCACGCATCCGCCATAAGGGCGGCATGACGACCCTCATACACAGCACTACGCAGCTGCTCAACCCACAACTCGCTACCAAAGCGGGCATATATATCCGAGAGGCCATACTCCGCGGTGAGCATCATCGCCACAACAGCCACCAACACCACGCCATAGGCTATCAATATACGGCGGGCCAACGCCTTAGCGCTAAGCTCGCTCTTGATAAGTCGGCAGATAGCCATAGCAGCAAGCAGTGGCACGCTCCACTCTACGACAACCAACGCCATAGATACCGTTCTAAAGCTCTTATATGCAGGTAGATAGTCGAACAGCAGCTCATAAACACCCATAACATTAGCACCCCATGCCATGACCACCGCAACAAGGCTTATCACCACTATCCACGCCGTAGTGCGCCAGCTATAGAGCATCAAGGCGACAAGGGCGAGGAGTATCGCCACAGCACCCAGATATGTAGGGCCGGCGGTATATGGCTGCGTACCCCAATAGTTCGAGGCGTAGCCCCATGCCTGCTCGGCATAGGCGCGGGAGAGGTTCTCCACATCGCGGCTTAAAGTCTCATCGCCCGCCTCCATAGCGGCGATAACATCATCCTCCGTAACATCATAGCCCTCAGCACGAAGCTCATCCACAATGTCGAGGAGCGCTAAG
>JAEIGA010017018.1_pt1 | contig 11069 bp, 15 predicted proteins | sample 9270691 | NCBI WGS metagenome assembly JAEIGA01 (sample SAMN17057246, study PRJNA624740) | gut metagenome | biome: biome; isolation source: fecal sample | host: Bos grunniens | place: China: Xizang | collected 2019 | reverse complement strand
TTATTAGGTGATATTATGAAAGTGGTCGTAGATGCTTCTAATGTAGCTCATTACACAAAAAATGAAAAAGGGCAACCTAAGCTCGCCAATATTCTTGCTGCTGTTAAAGCATTGGAAGAAGGTGAAGATGAATTTGTAATTATTGCCGACGCATCACTTCGTCATGACATTGATGATAAGGAGAAATATCTGAAACTGTTGGACAGTGAGAATGTAGAGGAAGTTCCAGCAGGTAATGATGCAGATCATTTTATTTTAGAAATAGCTTCAAATGAAAAGGCTAAAGTATTGTCTAATGATAAATTCAGAGATTATGCTGCTGAATTTAAGAATATCGCATCAATGAGAATTCCGTTTATCATCGAGAACAATAGACTCACTTTTGGAAAACCGAAAAAACCTAAAAAAGACAAAAATATTCTTCAACACATCTGTGATGAGATTATTAAGGAATTGAACTTTAAAAAATGGGAAATTTACACAGGCAAGGAAGGTTTGGAGATTTCCCCACTCAACATTGCTAAACAGGCAATCATACGTATTGATAATGAGAACAATGCTGAATCCAAACTTGAAAACATCTTTTCAAAAATTCCGATGTTCAATAAGATTGTGGAAATGGTTGATGATGTTGAAGTTGCAGCGCCATATGTCATTTTCGTATTGGTGCACCCTAAAGATTATAAATTGGCCGTAAAGAATGCGGGAAATATATCAGTTACAATTGCAGACAGATTAGGTCTTGAAAAGAAACCATTGATTGCAGTCCGCAATGACCTTTTCACAAAACCTGGCACTTTTGAATTGAACATTATGCTGGCCGATGAGGTAACAGAAAACGCCCCATACAACATCCTAATCCGTGTAAGCACTCACGATGAAGTATTCATTAAGAAGAATTCCAGAAATATTGCCAGTACAATAGCTGGAAGACTTGGATCATGGAAATTCCCCTTCGTTTCTGTCAAACCTGACATGTTTTTAGAAAAACCTGGTGAGTTTGAAATAGAACTTGAGAAGGGAGGAGGCTTAGATGGTTAATGCTTTAACCAAGGCTATCATCAAATCCACTACCAAATTAGAGCCTATAGCTGTTGGAACTAAATTTTTTCCAACCAATTCTTTAGAAACCGAGTATGTTGAATTATTCAATTATACTCAAACCATACTTTTTGAGTTAGAAAAGGCAGAAATCAATTCAGACACTATTCTGCAGAATCTCATTCGTGATGTGGGTGCGGAAAACATTCCGAAGGATTATAGCTTTTATGAATTGAAACCTGCTGAAAATAGGATTGAGGAATATGCCTTAGTAAGCAATATCATCATGGGTAGCGACCGTTATTTATATGTTGAATTACCGCATCCTTCCAATTTGATTAATATATTTGTTAAAATCATAGAAAATGAAAAAGGAGAAGTTGTCGAAAAGACAGCAACCGAACTTGTTGCAAAAATGCTCAGTAAAAATGATGCAATTCGTGTAGCTATTGAACTTATCGGAATCGGATTGTCCGAGGGTGTTCAGGTTATTTCCGCTGTCGGTATGACTGGTGCCGCTTCAATAGAACGTGCAATTCATTATACTCAAAATGTAGGAAGTTTTCCAGGAATAGCATTTACAAAATTGGGCGGAGAATATGCGCTGGTTTTCGATGCACCGTTTTTACTTCAGCAATCACGCCCTATAGATTTGGAAAATTACCTATTCATTGATCTGATTGATTCCACAAAGTTCATTGGCAAGCATGGAAGAAACGAGCTGGTCGAGCTAATGAACGGAATTAAAAATTTCATCGAGTCAGAGTGCGATGGTGAATTGGAAGGTTACCGTGAAGGAGGAGATGACTTTATCGCAAGATTCCCATCTAAGGATTTGGCAATACGTGCTGGACTTGATGCCGCATGGTTTGCATTGAATAATGGTGCAAAGATTAGAGCAGGAATCGGAAGAAGCAGAAGGGAGGCCGGTGAAAGAGCTCAACTTGTTGACAATTTGGAATCAACATCTCCATTATCTTTAGTCGTATTTGAATTGGCTAATGGTTTGTATGCTTATAATATCCCTTCAGAATTTACAAGAACATTGATTAATTTAATTGAAAATGAAAAGGCAAAATTAATTGGAGTATTTGCCTTTGTATTTATATTTACATATTTATTGTCTGTTTTAGGCTTGGGAATGTATAGCTTTGTTGGAATAATACTTGTCGTAGCTTACGCATTCCTCACTTAGTAAAAACTTAAAAGAGAAGAAACATGAGACGAAGAAAAGAGGATAAGAGGGTTTTAGTTCCTAGGAATAATCAAAGAAACCCCCGAAGACAAAGAAGACAGAGGAAAAAAGGCAAACACAATGGACGTTTTCTATTCATTATGATTCTTGCTTTGGTCGCATTTGTAATCGGTGCAGGAATTGGAATATCTTTTACTCTTGATGACGGTCCTGACGGGCCACATTGGCAAAACGTTACCAATGAGATGACCACCAATGTAAGCCAGGAACCGGTATACTACGATATTGAAGAGGACCGTGTTGATTTCAACGATAATGAAACTCTTGAAAAGTTGAACATTACAAGTGAGCCGTCATATTGACTTATTTTGTGATTTTTATGGATTATATTGAAGATTTAAACGGTGGATTTTCAGTAATTGAAAATCTTAAGGTATCTGGAGCACGTGAAGGCAAATATGGGGTAAGCATAATCTTATGTCCTGACAGTACCGCTTCTGCGGTTTTCACATCAAATAAGGTTGTTGCGGCTCCGGTCAAGTATACAAAAAACGTGCTTAAGAAAGGAATCATTTCAGCTGTTTTCGTTAACAGCGGTAATGCAAATTGTTTTACAGGCAAGCAAGGTATAAAAGACTGTGAAACTTTAGTCGAACTTGTATCTAAGGATTTGGACATCCCATCCGATGAAATAGCCATTTCATCTACAGGAGTAATAGGCCGTGAAATGCCGATAGACATCATTTCCAAAGTAGCTTATGAGTCCATTTCAAAATTGGGAAACAAGCCGGAAAATTCCCTTGCGGCTGCAAAAGCAATCATGACAACAGACACTTTTCCAAAGGAATGTGCCATTGAGGTAACATTAAACACTGGTGAAAAAGTCAAGATTGCAGGAATTACTAAAGGAAGCGGTATGATAGCTCCTAATATGGGTACAATGCTTTCATTTATCGTAACTGATGCAATCATACCTTCCAGTGAAATTAAAAAGGCATTAAAAAAGGCTTCCGATATCAGCTTTAACATGATTGTCGTCGATGGGGATGAAAGTACCAATGACACATGCATGATGATGGCAAACGGAGCATCCGGTGTCAATGTCATCAGCAATGGGGAATTGGACCCTAATTTCCAGGATGGCCTAAATTACCTATGCATTGATCTGGCTAAAAAGATGGCTCGTGATGGTGAAGGAGCTACCAAATTCATCGAAGCTAATGTATGTGGTGCAAAAGATTTCGAAGATGCCAAATTGGCTGCCAAATCCATCATATCATCCAGTCTCTTCAAGTCTGCAGTATTCGGCGGAGACCCTAACTGGGGAAGAATAGTATCAGCAATCGGTTACTCAGGATGTGATTTGAATCCTGATATCGTGACAATAGCTATTGCCGACGATGAGGAGGATGTTGATCTTGTTAGGGAAGGTGAAATTCTCGCTTTTGAAGATACCCCTTACCTTGAAAGGGCGGAAAAGATAATGCAGTCCAAAAATGTTGTCGTAAACATAGATATGAATTTGGGCGATGGCGAGGCTACTGCGTGGGGTTGTGATTTAACCTATGACTATGTCAAAATCAATGCTGAATATACCACTTAAAGAAAAGCTTTAAATATCTTGAAAACAAATATTTTTTTGTTATAGATTTAATTCTAATTATTTTTATGATTGACTGTTAAGGAGGGTAAGATATGGCAAAAGTTAAAGGAACTAACAGAAGAACCAGACAAAAAAGAAGTTATACTAAACCTGGTAGTAAAAGAGGAAGAGGAGTAAAACAAACCTGGAAAAAATAATCCTCTTATAACCTTTTTTTATTATTTTAAGCTATTTTTAAATGTTAAATTTCAATTACATCGGCAATAAATAAATACTATTTTTTTTAATAATTATAATGTGGTGATAATATGAACGGTCATAGGGCTCGTGGATTTTCAAGCGCACTTTTTCTGGATTCCGATGAAATTATAGGGGAATTGAACCTTCAGGGCGATGAGACTTTTATGGATGCGGGATGTGGCGATGGACATATCGCAATAAAGGTAATCGAAGAATATCTTCCCGAAGGGACTGTTTATGCAGTGGATGTATATGATGCATCGATAGAAGACATGGAAACCTATAAGAAAGAAAATGGAATTGAAAATCTAATCAACATTGAAGCGGACATTACAAAAGGCATTCCTAATGTGGATGATGAATCTGTTGATGTTGTTTTGACGGTTAATGTATTCCACGGATTCAAGGCTTCAAGAACAATGGATGAAGCCATTGACGAATTTGCAAGGATAATCAAGCAGGATGGAAAGATTGCAATAATGGACTATAAGGCATGGGACGTCCCAAAAGGACCTCCAACAGCTGTCAGAAGTTCTCCTGAAGAGTTAAAGGAAATCTTCATGAAACATAACCTGAAAATGACTTATCTCAATGAGGAAATAGGAGAGGATATTCCTCAAGGAAAATCTCATTATTTCATTGTATTTCAAAAGGAATAGATTTCAACGGGAGACGGAATCCCATAACTCCTTTTCATTTTTTTGATTTAAAATCATTAAATACTATTTTTTTAGAATAATATTGTCTATTTTAACGCTGAAAATTACATCAATTACTAACCATTTAATCAAGAAGTATCTTCTCGATTCAGCAGACATCATCGTCATTGAAGGCGGTGAAACCAGAAATGACATTCTTTTAAACAGCATAAGGTATATTGAAGATAATTTCGGCATTGATGATGATTCAATCATCGTCACCCATGGCTCAGGGCGCCCGTTCGTAACCCACAGGATTATTGAAGACAACATTGAAGTTGTAAAAAGGTATGGGTATGAGATACTGTAATTCCTGCCACCGACACAATTGTTGAAAGGTAAATAGCAATACCATTGAAAGCATCCCGGTGAGGGATTATTATTACCAATGCCAAACGCCACAGAGCTTCAATATAAAGAAACTTTTTAATTTAATCAATAGTTTAACAGAAGAAGAAACCAATATTCTTATAGATGCATGTAAAATATTCACTCTTAAAGATGAAGATGTATATCTAGTCGATGGTGAAGTCACAAATATTAAAATTACATGCCCTTACGATTTAAAATTAGCTAATACAATACTTGAGAATAATCATGATTAATATTGTTTGCAGGTTAAAATCCCTAAAGTTCTTTGAGGAGGCAATAGATGAAATTGAACTGGACGGCGTAGTGGTAAGGCTGCTTTTCCTTTCGATATGTCAGGCAGACCAAAGATATTGCCCGGGCTCAAGACCTGTTGAAATACTGGAGAAAAAACTGCCTGTGAAATAAACTCATTGGATGACTTGAAGGAAGCATTCGACAGGGATTACATTTCCCATTTCGGAAAGACTGTTCTAAAATGGGAGAAATAGATTCCTTTCATTAACTGTTTTTTTGGAAATTAGTTTGGCTAATAAATTTCATTGTCTGTTTTACACATTAATGGAATCATCAGGATGGCCAATATATCGTCATCATCAAGCATTTCACCGTTTCTTAGTTTTTCCTGAATAACGTTTAAGATTAATTGCACCGGATTTTCGTTAAAGCAAGCTAATTTAATAGTAAAATTGGCTTTTGATTGAATTTCACACTCTTTAACATATATCCTTGACGCATCCGGACATATCACATATATTGAAACATGCTTTTCTGTCTTTTCATACAGGCTTTCAGCAAGCTCGACATATTTTTTCAGTTCGCTTTCCCTGAAGTCTCCGATGAACAGTTCCAGGTCAATCAATTGCCCATCTTCGGTGGTGAAGATGTTTTCCGCACCGCAGATGTTTTCATAATTTTCACATTGGGGATATTTGATCTTGCGCTTATCATTAAATGTTTCTCTTATAATTTTTGCTTTAATCTCAAAATCTTGCTTGTTCATAGTTTAACCTTTACATTTTTTAATTTGTATTGGTTATATTTGATTTTAAGATTTATAAACTAGTAAGTAATTTTTTAAAGCAATTTAACGAAGTAAAATCAATATTATAATAAAAAATAGTTAAGAGTTAAAAAAACTCTTAATTTCCGAATTTTGTTCTTATCCTTCTGATTTCGAATCTTGCAAATAGATAGTTGATTACACTAGCAATTGCCCTTCCGATACATAGTCCCAGCCAGATTCCCACAAGATTCCAGTTGAAGACAAATACGAACAGGTAGATTAAAGGAACTACAAAGAGTATCTCTCTTAAGATTGTAAACATCAGGCTGTATATTCCTTTTCCAATGCCCTGATAGAAGAAGCTGGATGGTATTCCTATACCTGTTAAGATTAAGCATGGGCAAACTAATCGGAGATATTCGGCAATTCCAGGAACCAGATTGGCAGTTTCTGGAGTATAAGCAAATATTGTAGCCAACGGTGTTGCAAATACAACTAGTATTAATGTGATTACAGTTCCCAAAGCCAAACCGAATTTAACGCCGTATGTATGTGTTCTGGACAGGTAATCCCCATTTCTGGCACCATATGCACTTCCGGCTACCGCAATAACAGCAGATCCAATGGATGTTAAAGGCATTATCGCAAATAGGTACAGTCTCTGACCTGATGTGAATGTTGCGATTCCGTAATCTCCGCCCACCATGGAAATCACTATCAGATAGATGGACATTGCAATCGCCATAATCAGCATGTCAAGCGCTGATGGAATTCCAACTTTCAGAATGTCTCTAGCTAGTTTATGATTGAACTTGAAGTCTTTAAGGGTAACGTCAATATAGGTGTCCTTTTTAATCAAAATCCAGTACAATATTACGATTGCTGAGACGGCTGCACTTACAATTGTTGCAAGTGATGCACCGGCTGATCCTAAACCGAGGACATAAATGAATATCGGGTCAAGGGATGCGTTTAAAAAGACAGAAACAATCACGACATACATTGCACGTTTCATATCTCCCTCTCCACGAAGGATTCCACTGCATCCGTTTCCAAACATCAAAGCTATTAAACCCAAAAATAAAGGTGTAGCATATGCAATAGCTTCATTTAATGTTTGTCCACTAGCACCATAACTCCTAAGCAGTGGCTCTTGTATTATTAGGAAGATGATTGTCAATGCGACTGAAGCTATTAGAAAAATAAACATTGAATGTTTTGCAGCTTCGGTAGCCATTTCCTTGTTCTTTGCACCAATGAATCTTGAGATGCTGCTTGTTGCACCGTTTCCAAGTCCTACGCTCGCTCCGTTCAACACCATGAAAATAGGTGTTACAAAACCGATTCCTGCAATAGCTGTCGGACCGAGCCCCGCTACCCAGACGCCATCAATGATGTTGTATAATGCAGTCAGAATCATTGATATCATAATAGGGATAGCCAGTTTTTTAACCGCTATTTCAGGTTCTCCCCTCATTAACTCTACATTTTTGTTAGCCATATCGAATCCCATCTTTAATAATCATTCTCCAAGTATCTCTTCACTTTTTCTAGCTATTTTTCTCAATTGGCTTTTTGTGGTGTCGTCCAATTTATCGATTCCGACGAGCTCTTCCCATTCCTTCAAATCCTTTTTCAATAAAATAGCTAGTTCCTCTCCTTTTTCGGTTGTATTTAATATGTATTTTCGCCTGTTTTTCTCATCAATTCTTCTCTCAACATATTCCTTATCTTCAAGCTTTCTCAAAGCTTTGGCAATTGTTCCTTTGCTTTGGCCGAATATGTCTGCAAGGTCATCCTGGGATAAATCTTTCCTTTCATGAATTTCCATTAGATATTGACCTTCATGCACCATATCTATGCGTTTCGGATTTTTCAATGAGTATTTTAGTTTATTTTTAGATATGTGATGAATTAATGCAATAAAAGGCATAGACTCAAATTTATCTGCTTTCTTATCGGTCATGATTTCCTCTTTCGGTTTTTAAGATTACTTTGTTTGGAAGAGTATATAAATGTTTCTTAGGAAACTGTTTATCGGTAAACAATATGTTGGAATAATTTAATAGCAAGCAATGCAAAACCTATTAATGGGTGATGTAGTGGATTATGAAACAGTTATTTCCAGGAAATTTCCGACATGCAATGTTGAAGTTATAAAACCGGATGTTTTTGAAATCGATGATCTGGTTGAATACATTACTGATGACATTGTGGTTTATAATCCTCATGCGGTCATGGTCTACAGGCATATGATCAGATTTTTAGTGAATATCGGTGAAAGGGGTAAAATCTATTATCTGGATGGCTTTTCGGATGAGGAGCTTGAGGTTGTTCATGCAGGGCTTTTGAAATTCACATGGAAAAGGGATACGAAAATCAATCTATTCAAAAATTCCAACCCTGACAGGGACGTTTTAGGCTTATAAAATGAAAAATTCATCGCAATATTCGCAATAATAGTTGTACTCACTTGTGCAGCAATTTCCAATTATTATTTCTCCTTTCAGTGATTCAACTGCAAGCTCGTCTGTTGAATCATGGAAAACTTTTTTCAGTTCTCTCATGCATTTCGGACAGGTTTTCATATTATTCAATTATATTAATAATGAACCTTAAATATTAGTGTAGGTGTAATCATGCTTATTAATATTGGTGCTGAATTCGGCACACATTTGGAAACTAGCGAAGTTGCAGTGGAACTGATTGATATTTTGAATAAGATACCTAAAGATGACTTCATCATTGATTTTAAGGATGTTTCATTCATTACTATGAATTTTGCACAGGCCTATTACAATTCTAAGTATCAGTCTGAAAAAAGGATATCCGAAATAAACATTTCCGATGAAATCAGCGTTGTTATGGGCGCTGCCGATGAGGCATGCAATCCTTAACCTTTTTTTCATTTTTATCAGATTCAACCCCTGCAGTGAAACAGGCCTATTTGGGGCACTTCTTTCGATTGTTTTCCTTATGATTTTTTTGTCTTTGCAATTGGGATATGCAATTTTTCAAGGAAAACATTAAATTAACTAAAAGATATATTATTAGTAACAAGTTTGGGAATACCTATTTATTTCAAATATGTGCTTTCTTAATTGAAAGTTTGATTAAACATTTGTAACTTAAAAGTATTGTTAACCAAGTACAAAAGGGTGTTTAAGTGAGTGAACAGAAATTAGAGATTTTTAATGTTTTAAATTTTTTAAATAACGGCTATGAACTTGAAGATATCTTAAATGAAGGCAATTTTGGAACATTTCCATCAGCCGAAGACTGCATTAAATATATGGTTGAGGAAGGATATCTTGAAGGCGATTTCCCGGTCAGTGATAAAGTTGAGATAACTGCTGAGGAAATATCCAAAAAATACATCGTTTCCGAGTTAAAGGACATTTTAAGGGAAAACGGATTGAAGGTTTCAGGCAAAAAGGCTGAACTCGTTGAAAGGGTTTTGCCTGTATTGAGAGAGGCAGAAGGGGCACGCAATTTAAATGAGGGTGCCGATAAAGGGAAATATGATTTGAAACTGACTGATAAGGCTTATGAATTTTTAGAGGAAAATGACTGGATGGACCTGTATATGTTTGCCCTTGTGGCATTTAGGTTCGAAGACTATGAAACCTATGTCAATGCATCATCTTCAGGAAAAATCGAAACCGCATTGCAGTTCTGTGATGAAATTATCTCAAGAGCATTGCTGGCCAATCAGTTTTTAGTCTTTATAGATGCATTGTCTGCAAAAGCGCATGTCTATGCATATGACGGTGATTATGAGTCATTCCTGGACTATGACTTGCAGCGTTATATTTTAGGTTTGAATCCGATTGTAATGGACTCTCAAACTTATGCAACATATAACATAATCAACGCAGCAAATGTTCTTAATCTTAAGAACGTCGTTGAAAAATTGGAAATGGGCAGTCTGAAGAAAAGATTTGACAGGATATGGAATAAATCACACATCACAAACATTACCGTACCTAAGAAAACCTGTTATAAGATTTTGCAGAAGGCCATTGCAGGCGCAGACATTGAAGAGCTTAATTTTGACTTAAGGCAAAAATATTTTGATAAAAAATTCGGGATCTAAATCATGAAAAGCAAAGTTGCAGGAATCGCCTTTATAATTGGAAGTTTGTACTATGTTGTAGCTGAAGCTATTTCCGCAGCTTTTTTCAATGATTCCCTTTTCAACACCTATATATTTCACACAATCTCAGAGCTTGGAATTCCAAATGCAAATTCACCGCTGTCAGGGCTAATGAATTCAGCATTTATTCTGATAGGTCTGATACTAATTTTTGCCTGTTTCTACAGGTTTAAAGATTTCATAATCAAAAATAGGATTCTTTTTTATATATTTTCATTGATAACTTCCCTCGGCGTAATCATTGTTGGCCTGGTTCATGGAGGAAATCCGTTCACATTGGGATATCATATGATGGGTGCAATGATGGCAATTCTTGGAGGAAATATTCTCATGGTAATCACTTCAAGGTCAATGGCCGAATTCGGATTATATCAGAAATTGACTTTGGTCCTGGGAATTTTCGGCCTAATTGCGTTCTGGATAATGTTTTTCAACATGGCAAACAGCTACATGCCAGTATTTGAAAGGCTATCTGTATACACAATGATAATCTGGTGCTTTTCAACAGGCTTTTACATTCTCAAAAATTGATTTCGGATTGAACTATATTCAATCTCCTTTTCCTATTAAGTTCAACTGTTTTTTTATCCAATCTTTTTAATTTTTCAGTCCTGAGAACTCTTTTTCAGCTAATCTATGAGTATCAAGTATAAAACTTTAAATATTACGAGAATTAATTATGTTTAAAGGTGATATTATGACAAACCTTGATAAGAAAACTGAAGAAGAAATCTTAGCAATCGTTGAAAAATATCAAAAGG
>JAEIGA010017017.1_pt1 | contig 11069 bp, 14 predicted proteins | sample 9270691 | NCBI WGS metagenome assembly JAEIGA01 (sample SAMN17057246, study PRJNA624740) | gut metagenome | biome: biome; isolation source: fecal sample | host: Bos grunniens | place: China: Xizang | collected 2019 | reverse complement strand
GACAGATGCCCAAGTTGTCGTAAACCAGGTAACGACATGGTTCCAAGCCGTCTTGATATTCGTCCAGGCATTTTGGAACAGCGTACCAAACCACGTAGCCACGCCCGCCCAAGTCGCTTTAATGTTGATCCACAGGGCGCTAAAGAAGGCGACAACGGCAGCGACGAAATTCTGAATCGTGGTAAGGATTTTCCCCGGCAGAGACAAGAACCAGGAGACAATGCCATTGATAATGTCAGGCACAATACTGTTACCAACGAGCGTGTTCCACAGGCTCTTGAACCAGTCAATAACGCCCGTTACAAAGCCGGTGATGCCTGCAACGACAGCGTTCCAAAGACCAGAGAACAGCCCGACAATGCCATCCCAGATCTGCTTAATGGAATCCCAGGCCTTTTGCCAATCGCCGGTAAATACCGCGACAATAAACGAGCCAAGACCGGCCAGAATGTCGATGACGCCGCCAATGGCATCAATCAGCGGGGCAACCATCGATACGACCATATTGAATGCGCCTGCTACAAGGCCCATCGCAATTGCCAAGACAGTTGCGCCGATAGTACCAATCACGGTGAATAGGTCTTTCAGCCCAGCCAGCTTTTCAAGCATTGGCTCAAGGGCGGTTTTGACAGCTTCGAACTTTTCACTCAGGTTGATGCTTTCAGCAAAGCGCTTGAGCACTTCGACCACCTTATCCCAGTTCGCCGCCAGTACCATGGCTGTGGATGCGATGACGATGACAGCCAACGTGAACGGAGAGAGGACAGCTTTGAGAAGGCCAAGAAGCGTACTGCCAAGCGATGTGAACAGCACTCTGACAACGGCCAATGCACCGCCTAAACCGCCACCACCAGCGTTGAAGGCAATCGTCAGCGCTGCAACGGTCGTAAACAGTTTCGCAATAATACCTCGAAGTATCGTTGCGGCAGTTGCTCCGCCTGTCAGTGTGGTGAAGAAGGTCTTTATCGTAGGCAATACAGCTGTTACCCAGGATGCCAGCTTGAATGCTCCAAAGAAAGCGGCGACATATACGGCAACTGTAGCAATGTGCTCTTTGTTCTCCGCCAGCCACATACCAAATGCCTGCAGTTGAGGTGTCAGCCATTCGAGCGTAGCTGCTAATGCATTGAGAAATGCCGGGATGACGTTCTCAATCGTGTATGCTGCCAGCGGAACCAGGACGTAAAGCAGGAACCAGTAAAGGCCCGCGCCGACCGTTGCAGCAAAGGGCTTGAGCGCTTCCCACAGACGTTTTGCGCTGTCTACAAGCGGCTGAAAATCAATGTCCAGGATGGCTTCTTTCAGCGGCTTCAGGAAGGCCTTGATGTTTTCGACAATCTGTTCTGCCTTCATATTGGCAGAGTCAATCATCGCATCTGTCCACAGGCTGTCCAGGTCAAGGCCCAGATCGCCGCCACCGCCTATGCCGCCGCCACCACCACCGCTGCCACCGCCGGAAGACGGATCTGGCGGCTTAATGATGTTCAGTTCATCAAAGCCCAACGTGTAGTCTTTGAGTTTTTTCGCAGCCTTGGCAGCACCGCCCAGTGCACCAGTGGTTTTCTTTACTTCCTCATTTGCAGTGCCTGCAGTTGTCGCCAGCGTATCCATGCCCCAGGTAGGAGCCTTGACAGATATGCCAAACAGTGCACCCAGCGCCGCGATGGCCCGCGTAAGCAAAGCAACGAATGCCTGGATATACGGCATAACAGCGGCTACAACGGGCATGAGCACGGCACCAATGGTTTGTGCCAGGCCTTTCAGCTGCTGAGCCAGGGCTCGGGAAGAACCTTCCACCGTGCCAAGCTCCTGAATATAGGTACCGACCGTGCTGGATGCATACGCCTGATCCACCATCGCCTTATAGCGCAGCATGGCTTTCTGCGCTTCGGTCATGTTCTCAACGCTTTGCGTAATGCCGTTGGCGGCAGCAGTTTCTTTCAGCATCGCTTCCGTGATGGAAATACCGGCACGACGGATGGGCTCTACTTCACCGACAATGGCCGAACGCACAGCGTTCATGGCTTCTTCAAAGGTATAGAAGTCGTTGTTCTTTGCGTAGATGTCATAACCCAGCTCGGTCAAGCCAAGGGACATATCCGCAATCGCACTTTCTGTTACGCCAAAGCCTCGGGCCAGGGTTGCGAAGTTAGAGGAATACTGCATAAAAGCCTGGTCATTGATATACAGTGCTTCCTGCAGCTTCATAACGTGTGCATATGCTTCGTTTACCTGGTCACCGAAGCCCTCGGCGAAACGGGCGGAAATACCTTCCCACTCACGGGCTTGCGTCAGCGCGGATGCCAGTGCCTGGCCCACAGAGTAGATACCGACAGCGTTGCCGATAAAGTTCACGAGGTTGCTGGTTGCACCGGAGATAGCAGATTGGAAAGACTCCGCAGACCCAGCGGCATTGCCGGTGGATTTCGCAAACGTATCCGCTGCTTTGGCACTCTGCCTAAACTGCTGAGGAACATTCTTCATGCCTTTGGTAACAGCGTTGGCAATCTTCTGAATGTTCTTTTCAATCGTGCCCAGGCCACCGGCAGTTTTAAGCTGCTGCAATGCCTTTGTCATCTGATCAATGGCAGCAGTCGCATCCCGCGAATTGGACTCTATCTTGATGGACAGGCTATCAATTTGCGTACTCAACCTTCATCACCCCTTTGCATGGCATCGGAGTGCATTTTTTCGTTGAATTGTTTTGCAAAAGCAGCAAAGGCAGCCTTCGCTTTTTCCTGCTTCACGGTCATGCCGTTTGTGGCAGGAATGTTATCATCAATCGTAAACGGCGCTTTCGGGTATTTGGATTTCTTATCCAGCGTGGCAGAAATGGCATGCATCATGTACACACCCTGCAGCCAAGCGTCGTTGTTAGTACGTTTTTGTCTTAGAATGTCAGCCCGTCTGTAAGGGATGACAAGCTCCGGCCTGCCATCCCAATACAGCTCATAGGGCATGCCTATCATGAGATAGTAAGGAAGTGCGTCATCGAAAATCGCTCTTGGGGAGACCGTCTCGCCCTCGTTTAGCGCACGATCTCCCATGTCGCGTTTCCCTTATCATCCGCAGGCTCATCCGTCAGCGTGTTCAGCGTTTCCGCATACAGCTCAGTAAGAGCAGCAATCAGGCCCTGCTTGTCGCGGATGTTCTCATAGATTTCATCCATTTCAGAACGCTTGACGCCCTTGTTGTAAGCCACAAACGCACCCTGCCAGAACATGGGCAACATGGTCATGGGCTTGGTACTGATCTCATTGATATTGAAACCATTGCGCTCCAGGGCAACCACAGAATTACGGGTAAAGCCCAGCTGATAGTTTTTGCCGTTGTATTCAATCTTTAAAATAGACATTGTTATGCCCTCCATTTTTTTCAATTCTTAGGATTTAGGTTCTACAGAAGTGCTCGGCGCAATGACCACGCCAGCCTCAATGACTTCATCTACACCCTTGCCAGGAAGTGTAGCCGTGTGACGGCCCTGCCAAACGAACGCGCTACCGTCCGAGAATTCCAGCTCATAGAACAGCGGCTTATTCTCATCGGCCTTGACCTTTTCGAAATCGGCCTTCGTGTAGTTGTAGGTGAAGGCCATAGAATCCATCTGCTTGATACCGGGGATGAACGTCTGCGCCGCATCGCTCATCGTGGTCGTTTCAAGCATGTTCGGCTCACCCATCAGATCAGGAAACTCCTTGATGTCAATGACCTTCGCTACAGCGGTAGCAGTCTCGCCCCACTTGAGCGTAGCCAGGTATGTCGAAATAGCCATAATCATTACCTCCTAAATATCATTCCATCGTGCCGTATGTCCGCTTCAAAGGTAGCGGTTATCTGATAAATGCTACTGTTGTACACATCGGGCGTCGTGGTGTACGTTTTGCGCACAAGGTTCAGTCCCCAGCAGGCTTCGGCCACTGTCTTGAAGATTTCGCGGGCCATAGCACGTTTGTTATCGCCGGTGGCGAACACCTGAATGCGGTATGTCACCGCGTTGTAGACTTCCCGATTCGACGAATCCAGGTGCGAGGGCACGTTGTAAATCTCGTCAATGGCCACACACGGGAAGACAGCAGGCACGCTTATGCTTTCACCAATGACCTGGATGGGGCTGTGTGCTGTACGGATGGCCGTAGCCAATGCCGTAAAGATTTCATTGCTCACATCGATCATGTCGCAAACACCTGCCTTGCTATCTGAGTGATTTGTTCCACCATTTGCTCCCGTGCCTGGTACATAGCCATGGCTGGAGGATTACCGGACGAATGCTTGTTATGCCCATACCACCAGCCCTGTGGCTTATTCCAGTTGCCTTTGCCTTCGGGATAGGTGCCAGGGCCAGTGCCAAACTCATTGTTCATGGGATGGCCATAGCCATACTTGGCACCGGAACCGAACTCAATGAACGCTACCGCTTCGCCCTCGGCGTAAATGACAGCGACGCTACCGGTGTCGTCCACACGCACGGTCACATCGTTGGTACCGTTGTAGATGGCCCTGGCAAACTGGATGGAAGCAACCGTTGCGCCCATTGTCGCCAGGCGGATACGTAGCTCGTTTTCCTTGGCTACAATCCAGCGCTTGTATTGCTGCAGCTCCTTAATGGCATTGGCTACGCTGTTCTTGTCGAACGGATCTACCGTAATTGTCTTAGCCATTGCCAGCCACCTCACGAAGCGCTACCAAATACCCACTTTTGCTGTCAGCAATCTTGATAACTGTGTACCGTTTCCCACCAAACGTCACTCTGTCACCTTCAAAAACAGGACAGTCGCCGCAAAGGGTTACTGTCCTGCTGTAATCGGTTACGTTGCCGAATATCTCATTCGCTTCTTCACCGATGGCAGCACTGACATTCCAGCGTGCAGGTACGGGTGCAGAATAAAGTTTGCGGACTTCCAGCGTGTCATTGCCGTATGCGTCCTTGATAGGTTCTGTTGCAACGACGTTTTCATAGGTCACTTCACGCATATTGCGTTTAAGGGTTCGCACTCACTGTCACCCCCGCAACCATAGGAATAATCTGCTTGAGAAGGCTGGGAGATACGTCCCCGGCTTCGTAGGTACGGCTGATCCCGTTTTCGTTATGCGCGGTCTGTGCTTCTGCGCCCCTCTTGTTAAACAACTCTATGGCGATTGCAATTTGCAGCCTTGCATACTGGTTAGGAATCTCCGTATCCGCTGGGTAGCCAAACGGGAACCTGCGATTGAGGACAATGGCTCCTGCCTGCTCAAGCAGTTCGGACAGCAAATCATCACTAGCCGTGTCGGGTTCAATGCGCTTCTTAAAACTAAGAAGCTTTTCATCACTTGTCATTTGCTGTCCACCTCCTTACGGTTTACTTGGTAATCTTGAACGCCTTGGTAGCGTCAGTCAGGGCAGCAAGGTAATACTTGCGGCTCCAGATCGTGTTCTCACGGATATCGTTGTCACGGGCCTGCTCAGTCTCTACGCCCTTCTTGTTGAACAGCGTAACGGCCTCACGGGTACCGCCGACAATCGTACCGGCCACAGCGTCCTTCTTCGTGTACAGGTTGATACCAGCAACCGTGCCCACATAGCCCTGGCGCACGAACGACTCAATGTACTTGAGATCGTCTTTCAGCGTCTTGCGGATCGCTGCCATGTCAGTCGGGTGCACGAAGGCAAACAGGTTCATGCCCTCAAGCTTTTCGGAGTTCATGAGAGCGCCAGCGTCCACAAACGCGCCGAAATCGAAGGCAGTGGCAGGGACAGTCAGCGTCGCCTTGTTGAACTCCGCAAACACGTCGGCATTGACAGTGTTGAACATGTCAACCGCCATGTGGCGAAGGCCAGTCTGCACGACCATAGGGTCAGTCATTTCCTGCTCGTCGAAATACTTGAAACGGTTCTGTGCCATAAGGATGCGGTACTCCACATCGCTGTAGCTGACTTCGATATCCTTGGAGTTACCCACGCCCATCGCCAGCTTTTCAGTACCGTTCGTAGCGCTGTAGACGTTGATGCGCTTGATCATACCCGGCGTGCCTACCAGGCTGTTATCGACCGTACAGAACTGCTGCAGGTCAAGCAGGGAGTTGTACTGGTCTTCAATCTCGTTCGCCAGTACGAAATTTTCATAAATCGTATGTGCCATAAATTAACCCTCCTTATAGAATTCCTTGTACTGTTCCGGCTGTTCCTGAGCGAAAGCAGCCTTTTCAGCAAGCGTGAGCTTATTGAAATCCGCTTTCGTCATGCCCTTGCTACCCTCACCGGCAGGGGGAGCGGGCGTGTCCTTGAGCAGCTGTGCTTTGAGGGCCTTTTCCTTTTCGGCAAGGAATTTTGCGTGGTTAGAAAACACCTTTTCGGTATCACCACTGACCATCGCTTTTGCCGTTTCCGCTGCCAGCTTTTCGTCGTAGCCAAGGCCCATCCACTTTTTCGTAGCGGCGTCAATGGCTTTCTCCGTGCGCAGCGTTTCAAGCTCCTGCTTCATTGCCTTCATGGCTTCGGCCTGTTCAGCCTGTGCCTGCTCATCTGCAGACAGTTTTTCACGCAGCTGCTTTTTATAAGCCGCTGCCTCGCTTGCCGCCTTGTCCAGCAGGTCTTTCTTTACAAGGCCCGTTGTATCCACTTCATACGCTTCCAAAGCAGCCAGCTTTTCCTCGGCGGTCATGTCTGCGTAACCTTCGATTTTGCTTGTGTCGATTTTCATAATTTTGTCCTCCTGCGCTTTTAGGTGATCTCCCACCATCCCCGCGTTTGATGAGGCAGTTCTCTCTGCCAAAACAAAAAACGACGTTCGCCCCCGTTACCGGGGGAAAACGTCGTCAATGCGACTAAATATTTATTATGGCTACTACTTTCTTGGGTCTAAGTCGCCCATCGTGTTTGTAGCCCACACTTCAAAAGTTGTTCCTGCTGGAATCTTTGCGTTAGAACTAACCACTTTGAATGTTACTTTCTTAAACGAGCCCCGCACCTTCATGAAGCTGCTTGGGATTATCCCCCTCCATGTAGCAGGGGACGCATTATCACCGCCATTGTTTGTTTCCAGTTCCAGATACCCATGCACGTTTTTAACGCGGAATAGTGTATACCTTTCGTTTGTTCCGATTGCATTGTTCGCTGTTACTGCTATATGCCCGTCAGAATCGCTTTGCCCGTACAAAAGTGCTTGCACAATACCGGCAACAGAAGCAGCGGGAGCATGCATCCTAATAAACACATCATCGATACGATAAAAACCATCACGATTGATATGGTCAGTGCTAATCGTAAATTCCTCTGTGTCTTCCGTAACGGTGATCGTTTCTGTCTGGATCCAATGTGGTGCCAAATAGGAGCGGTATCTTTCAAGTCCGAATGAGCGCCAAGTTCCACCGCCATCTGGCAAGTCGGAAGACACGTTATTGTTTCTCTCCCATACAAGGAAAAGGTTATCGCCTGCCGAGTCACCACTTCTTGGTAGTGTTTGCACGGAGCTATGAACAAATCGCTCGCGTCCGCCATACTCAATCCAATCCAACGTATGAATGCTCTGGCTTAGACCGCCCGTATCTCGCACATCTATAGCAGGAATATACCCAATTGTTATATATGGCAGACCGAGAATACTTACTCCTGTCGTAGCAAAACAAGCACTGTATTCCGCGCCATTGGCACTGTTGACGATTTTAACGGCCCCCTGCAATTCCGTCATGTCCATGCTCGCCGCTATCAAATACCGCGTATCGCTTGTGATTGTTCCGTCCTCTGCAAGCGTAATCGTAATCTTCTTTTTGTCGGTTGGCTCAAGATACTCCGCTGGGATCTTGTGATATTCCGAACTTACTTCATTTATGGATATCGTTATCGCTTCGACATCTTCCAGCACTTCATCTGACAGTGGCAGGATTATTCCATATGCGCCACCCATTTCTTCAGAAAGCACAGGTGGAAGAACTGCGATAATAAAAGGTGCGCTACCTTCTGTAAGTTCCTCTTCCAATATGTAATCTTCGCTACCTATTGCGAGCATTGAAACGTCGACGCTAATAGGAATCTCGTATGAAACACATTCATACGCTATATCGTTCCAATAAACGATATACTTGTTGCCAGCGGCTGGTGTCACCGTAAAAGGTTCCATTAGCATCCAGCCTTGCTCCGTGATACTCTCCGGCAGAAGCTTGGTTTCCGGCAACACTTCCACAATCGTGGATTCAGCGCCCCAGTCGGGCTGTTCGTACTTGGGTTTGTCTGTTCTTGATGCTGCTAGCGTTAGGATATCAAGCCCCATTGTCATCAGCCCCAAACTCTACCCATTCACCCGAAGCGTTGACCATCATGATCTGGCCTGTGGAAACGATAACCGCTGTGCTGCCGGTGCAGCAGGCAGGTAGGTCACTCACGTCCGCTTCTGTGTCGCAGTAGAATTCTCTTTGGTAATCGCCAATGCTGGCGCTAAATTCACGGGAAGTCTCCTTAATAGCCATGGGCATTCCGCCTCCTTCTACTTTTATTTTAGCAAGAAGGCCCCCCCTCACAAATAGCTTTAAGGGGAAATAATATGTATTGCGGGTATTGTTTTTAAGACAATAAGAAAGCACTCTGCAAAAGTAGAGTGCTTATCATTACGCCTGCGGGAACTCACCGCGATAGTATTTGTTGTCGATCTCATCAAGCGAAGTCGTTTCATGGCAGCGCACATAGTTAGTGCCTGCACCGTAGCGAATCATAGTCGCTTCGCCGGTATGTGTATTGACATTGACGATGGAATAGCATCTTGCACGTCGGCAACGCAGCTGCGCTTCACCGTCAACACGGCCCATAAGGGAGCCGCAACGAGGGCATCTGATGTCACGCATCTTTATTCTTCCTTTCTTTCTTGACAGGTTCTTTCTTTGCTAAACCAGGGCGTTTGCCTGTAGTCACTTTATACTTCATTATTTTCCCTCCACAGGTACAAGATAGCACCGGCAGTTGCGGTGCGGTTTGGGCGGCACCTTGTTAATGGCATATGTTTTGTTGTACATAGGGCCGCAGGTAGCACAGGTGCGTTCATCCTTTTGCGTCACCCAGCGCACCCGCTTGACACCCAGCGCTTTATATGCTTCCAATACGGCAGCATCCTCCACAAACACCAGGAACTGTTCCGTTTGGTTCAGCCATAGAGACATGGCGCGTTTGATCATGGCCAGCTTATTGGGACTGGCGATCATGGACTCTGCAAAGCGTTCACGCTTGCGGGCTACCTCGTTTTCGTAGATATACTCCGTTACAGGGTTATACGCAAACAAGATGGCCAGCAGCCAGGCGGTGGAAATGAGCTCGTCATCTTCTTCGCCTGTGATATCCGCATACCGTGCGCGGGCTAGTTTTAAGAATGCCGTCCGGTTCGCTTTATCCAGCTTTGAGTACAGCTCCTTACTAGCCTGCAGCACGTTCAGCTCGTCCATCGCCATCATCCGACGGCTCCTGGCGAACTCCCTGCGAATCATCTCCCACAGCGTTTCCATCGCCCTGTCCGTCCGCTCGTACATCTTCATCCTCCGTCACATCCCACTGACTAAGATATTCTTTGCTCTGCAGGTACACGTCCGTCGGATCATTCCACAGACCACAAGTAGCAATGGCCACCTGGGGAGCAATGCCAGCTGTAAGCAGTGCCTGCAGCGCCTGCGTTTTTGTGAGGATGTTATCCACGTACCGCTGAGGGAACTTGATATCGATATCCTTCACCTTGAGCGATGTACCAACGGTATCACGCATGATGCGCAGGACAAGCTTCAAAAACTGCTTTTCGCATTTCTTGAATTCGTTCTCCATGCTCTTTGCACGGGCCTCGGCCTGTTCCCAGCCACCACGCAGGATGACCGCACTGCCGGTATCACTGGTGCTGGCGCTTTCGCCAGACTGCGAAGGTACACCGCAGATGGAAAGAATACTGTGCCTGATCGCATCCGCCAGCGTTTGGATATCGCCCTGCTGCATAGCCACGGACAAGTATTTTGCGTCCACCCCTTCTGGCAGACAGAGCATTTTATACGCTTCCAGGTTCTTCATGCCTTCTTCGTCAATCTGCCCACCCAACAGCGCCAGGAAGGAATTGACGTACTGCACGATATCATCCAGGCGGTTGCTCTGCACTTCGTTGAGTGCATCCAGCAGCGGAAGCACGATTTCAAACGCGCCCAGCCTTGCCGGGTTCGCCGGGTATTCGATAATCGGCAGCATGCCCAACACATGCGGCTGGGATTTCTTTATAAGCCCTTCCTCGATTTCAAAGTACATGTCCTTCGTATAGACGCTGTACACCGGCAGGTTATTTTCCTTGGTCACGTATTTCACGCACATCACAGGCTTATTGCCAAAGCCCGATGAGTACACCACAAACGTATAACGGGGATCCAGCGTATGAAACTCAAACGGTGCATCCTCGTCATCCTCGCTGGGCAGCGTCATGCGGAAAGCCGTTCCCGCAATGTGCATCCAGTCGGACAGTGCCCGGTCGCTTGTGGATTTATCCTGCACAAACATGTAATCGTTAAGGTCATCTATCGCCTTGATAAGCGACGCCTTTTCACCGCGCAGGATATATTGAATCGGCTCTCCGAAGGTATACCCAGTTTTGAAGTTCACGATTTCGTTGGCGCGGTTTTCGCATATCTGGTGATTGATGGTAGGGCGTACCTCCTTCTGCTTATGCAGGATAGGGGTTTTGCCCTTGTAGTAGCTGTACAGGTAGTCAATCTGGTTCTGGTTCAGAATGTGCACACTTAGTGCCTTGTTCAATACATCACGTACATTATCGGCGGTCACGGAAGGAGTATCCGTGTAAATGACCGTCCTACCAAACATCTGCATCCGCACACCGCCTCCTTTCTACTATCATTGTAGCAAGAAAGCAAGACCGCACAAATAACTTGGAGGGGAAACAATATGTATTGTGGGTATTGTTTTTAGGCAAATAAAAAGCCCGTGGAATTTCCACGGGACTGTTTATTGTTCACAAAGTGTCACGAAGAGTAAGATCTCGTCAATAACAGTTCTTTTGCTTTTTTGTTATCTTGTGCAGCGGCTTTTTCAAGCCAGTACTTGGCTTTTTCAGTGTCTTTTTCTT
>JAEIGA010017016.1_pt1 | contig 11069 bp, 23 predicted proteins | sample 9270691 | NCBI WGS metagenome assembly JAEIGA01 (sample SAMN17057246, study PRJNA624740) | gut metagenome | biome: biome; isolation source: fecal sample | host: Bos grunniens | place: China: Xizang | collected 2019 | reverse complement strand
ATGGACATTTTACTGAGAAAGTTCTTTGAAAAAGAGAGATGGGAAAAGGCACTTGAAGTGGGTGTCAGTAAGGGAATTGACAAGGGAGAGCTAAAGAAATTAACTTCTCCCGAAGTTAGAGTTGCAATGTATAACGCAATCGTTACCGACAATTACGAAATTGCTCCACCACATCAAGCACAAATCCCAAAGGACAACGGAGATATGAGAATTGTGTATGTAAACGAGAATGTAGACCGAATATTCTTGTCTATCGCAAACAATTTGTTCTTCGAGTTGTTTCCCGAGTTTATACATAAATCTTGCAAGTCATACCAAAGTGGTATTGGTTGTGGCAAGATTGTGCAAGAGGTTTCAAGACAAGTGGTCAACACAACAAACAATATTGTTGGATTTAAGGCAGATTTGACAAAGTATTTTGATACTGTGCCTATTGAACATATTGACGAAATATTCGACTACATGGAAATGAAAGTCGGCAAGTCAAAAATTATAGACATTGTTAGAAAATACTATCACACAGACTTGTGTTTTGACTTCAACGGAAATTTGATAGAACATTATCAATCACTAAAACAAGGTTGTGCAGTTGCAAGTTTCCTTGCAGACGCAGTTCTTTACCACATTGATGAAGTGATTAGTATGTTGCCGGGATATTATGTTAGGTACTCAGATGACTTAATGTACATCGGAAACGAGTACGGAACGGCGTTTCAGTTGGTCAAAACCATGTTGGAAAACATGGGAATGACACTCAACCCTAAAAAAGTTGAACAGATACATAAAGATAAGTGGGTTAAGTTTCTTGGATTCAACATCAAAGGAAATCAAATTACACTTTCAAAATCTCGTGTTAAGACTTTTCAAAAGGAAATCGAGGCGAGAACTATTAGGCAGAGAGAAATCTCTATGAGGAGAGCAATCAATCAAGTAAATAATTATCTCTACAAGGGAGATGGCAAATATTCTTGGGCGACATTGGTATTGCCGATAGTTAATGTGGACAAGGATATAGAAACATTAAATCTTTTCGTTATGGATGCAATAAGGTCTTGTGCCACAAATAAGAAAAAGATTGGAGGTCTTGGAAGCGTAAACGATAAACCCGATTACACAATCATAAGAGGCACAGGAAAAAATGTATCAGCCAACCGTATCAAAACGGAAAAGGAAATCGATGGATTCTTTACTTTGGGATGTATGCAAAATGCTTTACAGACAAATCGCTCTGTGTATGAAACTTTAGTAAGGATGATGTAAGACAATTTGGAACACACCAATAGATTACAAGGCAACCACATTCAATAAGAAGGCGATTAACCCTGAAGAATAGATCCTAATTAGCAGGACTATCCTCCTGAATTAGGATCTATTCTTCAGACTCTCGCCTTCACATATCAAGCGAATAAAGAAATGTGTCAAGGTTGTGAGTAATTCAAAGCATAACACAATGACAAATTGCAAGGCAACCGCATTCAATCTAATCGCTTATTATCCGAAATCATACGGGTATACGGCGTTAAAGAACGCCGTAAACCCGTAATCTCTCGGAAAATTAGCGATTCAATATCGCACTAATAGAGAAATGTGTCGAGGTTGTGAGCAAGTTAAACCGTAGCATAACGGCAGATTGCAAGGTAATTTAATTCATATTACAGGTTTGTCTAACCAGAAGCCGCCAGCCCTTCATGCGTCTTATCTGACGCTTTCTGGCTGGTTTCTTCTGGCGAAACCTGTATTAATCAAACGCTTAAAGCGATATGCCAAAATTATTGAGCAATCTTTTGGAGCATACCATCAAGGCAAACAAGGTGGTTAAGAATTTAGTGACCCTCCATAAAATAAGCTCATACGACGGTATATCCGGGATAACTCCCGATTCTACCGTCGTAATAGCTTCTATGGGAGGCTCTACATCAAGCAAATAAAGAGATATGCCACAACCACTGAGTGCCTAAATAAACGAAAGGAGGTTAAATATGAACATCTTTTTAAATGGATTAGAACAAGTTGAAAAAGGAGAGCGATTTCACATCGACCTTGAAAAGCGGACAATGAAAATTGGACAAGACAAAGTAATTGACAATGGCGAATATGACATAACACAAGTCTTGTACGACGAAAAGTTTGACAATTCACGAATGTTGTTGGACAAGATAAGAGAATTGTACATTGCATACAAGTTCTCTCTGCCAAGCGAAAGGAGTGACAAAAAGCGAAAGAAGTATTTTAAGGCGTTGTCGATTGAAGAATTAACTGACGAGCAGTTGATTTACGGAGAAAGAAGAGAAATCGCACAGTATATATTAGAGGCTTTTATCCTCTGTGCAATCCTCAACGACGACTTTATATGGGATGATGAAATTCACGGCAAGTGGTTTTATCAAGACAAACTCGAACAAGACTTAGTAATTTTAAAAAATTGGATAACAAAATAATTTAAAAGGAGATATTAATTATGACGAACAAGAATGAAAGAATGGAAAAATTAAACGAAATGGGTATCAACACAGGTAAGTATTTCACAGTAGCTCTTGATAACGGAACACAGGTTCACCTTATCATTGACGAGAACGGAAATCCAAAGAAAGTAGATGATGTTATTGCAAATCAGATTATCGAAGATGGTTATGTGAGAAACACAAAGCTCCACAGAAGATTTGTTATGGCTCAGATGTTTCAGGCTCTTAATTATGTATCTTGGGACAGAAAGAGAATTGGCTACAATGAATGGTTGAAGAAGTTCGGTATCAAATATCAGTTTGAAATGATGCTTGAAGAAATCAGAGTGCTTGGCAAACTCGAAGAAAGAGATTGGGAAACATTCAAAGAGAGAAGCAATTTCTTCACAAAAGAAGTTATTGTTAAGACAATGGCTGACTACATTGAGAAACTCAAGGCAAGTATTGAAACCAAAAAGACTTATAAATGCAAGGGAATTCCTTACAAGAAAGTCGCAGGAAGAGATATATTTGTGGATGATTTGGACAAGAAAATCTATGCTCCTATGAGAAACGATATTTACAAAGTTCAAATTGCTCGTAACTACAACGAAATTTACAGAATTGTTAGAAGTTTTATGGGCAAAATGATTACAATTTCTTACGCAACAACCAAGTGTAAAGAATGGGTTGATGCTTACAAGGGAGAGGGTGCTTTTTACACTCTTAAGAACTTGGTAATGTTCCACGGTTGCGGAATTATGGTTGGCTACAATATGGTATACGGAACTGAAGCGGTCAAAGTGTTGAACGAAAGACTTTATGAATACAAGGGAGAAGGTTGGAGAATGTTTGCCTTGATGAAAAAGGTAATTGCAGATAACAACTTCGACTTCAACAAGAGAATGAGCGAAATCTACGGCAAGTAATTAGTTAAAGGCAGATAGATACTGCATAACACACAAGGTGTTGATATTCAATATTGATCTTTTATAATGACGCATTTCAGCAGTCACCGCTGTACTATCTTACAGCTCTGACTGCTCCATGCGTCATCAAAGATCATAATATCAGGCGATTAAAGAAATATCTACGACAACACAGAGTGTGTCCGGTATAAGCACCGATATTCACAAGGAAACAAAATTCAAAAGGGCTGCATTAAGCAGGATGTAGAACCTGCCAACTCCGCTTAATAGCGGGTAAGCAGGTTCACTATCCTGCAACTGACAGCCCTCATATCAAAACTCTAAAGCGAGCTTACAAGTTTTTGAGTGAATATAGCAAAAAATTAGGAGGTAACAACATGTACACAATAGAAAAGGATTTTTCAACAAAAACACATTTTTCACAAATGATTGAGGCAGAGGGAAGAGATTTCGATATTAACTACTCTTCTATACTGACGAAATTGATTCAAGAGTGCGGACGGCTATGTGAAAGTTATGCAAGTGACTTGTTCATAACTTGGGATAGTATAAAACGAAAACTTGAAGAGAAAACTATGGCAACATCGGTTTATCTCTTTGGTATAAGAGAAATGGGCGTTGACACTAATGATTTTATTTTATGTCGATATAACAATTATGGTTGTCATGCGAAGTATGAATACCGCAAGATATACAGGCTTAATGTTGTTGTGGAAGACGATGTGATTACGATGGAGTTATATGAAATAGATAAACCGTATAGCGAAAGGAGATAATTTAAAAGGTGAAAGTTAAGGCGTATTCAAAGAGAGAATTTGAACAGTTACTCAGTGACAACGGATATGAGTTTGCACGATGTAAAGGAAGTCATTTTGTTTACAAGAAAGACAACAAAACTGTTGTAGTACCAAAAAACTTAAATAGTATGATAGGCAGACGACTTATCAAAGAACACAATCTAATTGGAGGTATGTAAGATGTTAAAAAAATATATAGACGCTTTAAAGAAAGGAAACGGTTATCAATTTATATGTGATAATGGACACGAAATGAGTAAATCAGAATTGTGCGACATTATTAAGGAATTTGATTATATAATGAGGGATTTATCATACAAAAACGAAAACTCAAATATTTATCTCGAATATGTAGCTGATAGCATTGAGGATTGGTGTTTAGATGAAGAAAACGAGGAGGATAAATAATATGACAAGAGGACAGCAGATAATTGAAAAAATTAAAGGAGCTTTTACGGAAATTCGTGAGCAATATCCACTTATCACAGACGAGGATTTAGACAATAATGGTGCAATCTATTACATGAACGGAAATGACGGAACAGATTTTGACTGGGACGCAAACGACAGATGTTGCGAGTTTTATATGTTCCACTCGAATGAAGTTGGATTTATCAAACTCTTGGTTAACAAATACGACACATACACCGCTTATGTTTATCCAAACGGAGAAATGAGAGCAGCCGAAACCGTTAGAGGCGTTTTAGACGAGGGTGATAGTTTATATCTCGCAGCTCTCTTATATCGTAAGGCAGATAAAGAATATATCTACGATGCAATTATAGATGAAATTGATTTTTCTTATGAGCTGGATGAATGGGAATTACGAGAAATGAACGGTGAATATGATGAAGGCGAAGAATGGTAAGGAGGAACGGAAATGAGTTATCTTGAAAGCAAAAAGGCGTTAGATGGATTAAGGCTTAAAAATGAAATGATGTTCAGAATGGCAATCTCACATCTTATGGATGTAGGCATAAGGCATCTTGACGAAGAGAGTATTCTAAAAACCTGTAGAGCAATTTACAAAGAAGACGATAGCAAATCGTTTATGACAAACGATTTCAAATGCGACCTTATAATCATGGCTGGTGAGCTTGCAAAGATAGACCACATACACTTGCTTGTCTATATTCAAAGAGAAGTTACCTACGATGTAGGTGATAATTACGAGGAGGAAAACGAAGATGACATTATTTGAGTATTTAGAACAGACGACAGACTGGGAAGTAACAGTCTGGGATAAGGATTACGACCTTGAAACTTATTTCTACAAGACAGACGGCAAGGACAGATGGGATAAAGCAATGAATGATTTGGCAAAGTTGCTCACTATCTCAAGATTCAGCAAAGATGGATTGGTAGTAAACTTAGCTGAAGTGATAGAAAAGAAGCTTCCTCAGTTGGAAAATGCAGACCTATTCATCAAATGCAAGATAGATCCGATTATGGATTGTATAGATTCAGTTCTTGCAGGGAATGTAAGTGAAAGTTGGCTTGAAAAGTTTGTTGAAGCATTAAGCAGAAAGGAAGATTGATTATGTATATAAGGAAAACCACTTATCCACAAGCGACATTTTATATGGATAATCTTGAGTATTGGAAAATTCCTTTTAGTTGGGATATATGCTCAGGAGATAAACATTATATAAAAGTTGAAAAAGTTGAACCTGCAAATATCCATCTGATTTGTAGCATCTTTCTGCCAAAGGAAGATATAAGTTATCCCGAATTTGGTAGCGACTTATATATTAGAGTAACCGAAGAGTCAAAGAAGATAATCGCAGAACTACAACCGAAATCTCTATTGTCAACTTTTGTTGATAATATTGATTATGTCGAGTGGTATGACTTGCCGTTCTGTAAAGATATAAGTGCTATAAGAATGTACGGCAAAAGGTAAATAAAAGGATAATTTTATAGGTTAAACGGAGGTATTAATTATGGGAAGTTTTTCATTTACAAGAGCAGATAAAACTACAAAGAGAAAAAATTTAATAGAGGGAGATGCATATAAGATTTTAATTCCACAAGAATTTGGTGGTGGGTTTATTGAAGATACATATTATGATTACGGATATGTGTTTGAGTACGATGACACAAGAGAAAACGCAGATTTATATGGAATTCTTGCATATTGGAATAAATGCGAAGGAATGATTTATGAGGGTGATGAGTATCCGTCTACTATGAAGGATATCTTAGAGCGTGGCAATACTCATTTTCAATCAAATCGTTGCAAGGGAATTGATATAGGATGCTACGATGCTGATATTGATAACCTCAAATATCCTTTAAAACTTGTATCTGTTTCATACAATGGCACATACGAAGAGTGTAATATGAGAAGTTATGGAGATCCAGAGCAGGGATTTTGCGAAACTTATTGGGAATAAAATGACGATTCAAAGGAGGATTTAATTATGAACGTAGAAAATATTAAACAAATCGTAAAACTTGTTATCAATTCTGAGGTAGCAAAGAAAAGGGCAGGACAGGTGATTGCAAGTATAGAAGAGAAACCCAACGGAGTTATGGTTTATCTCTCTCATGGGGCGACGCTTGGAGAGGCAATAGAGGTGCAGAGGGTGATTAAAGAATGTGGACTTTCGATTCCTGAACAGATAGGCAACGCAGTTATCTATGTAACCGAATAGAATAAGGAGGATAAAACAATGGAAAAACTCATTAAAATGACCGCAATTGAATTTGAAGGCTACGCAATAACCGTAACGGTAGAAGGCGGAATTGAGGAATATGCAAAAGCATTCCTTCACATCTTCAACAACGTAAGAGAAGCAAATGAACTGTTCAAGGTTGACAACTATGCATGGAATAACGATATTACAGTATACTGTGATATTGAGTCAAAAGAAGAATTAACAGAGTATCTTGAAAATTTTGGCAACATCAAGCGTACTGAAAAGGTGCTGATGTATCAATTGCAAGAAACCGACTGGGATTTTGACAAATACGACGAGGCGGTTATCGTTCCGTACTTTGAATAATTGAAACTAAGGAGGAGTTAAATATGTCAAGAGAATTTGGTTTATATCCAGCAAACAGAGAGCCTCGGCTTTGGATAGGTTGCAGAGCTATTATCACAAAAAGAGAATTAGACATTCCGTGGGATAGATGGTCTACCGATATCAAATACGAAAGTGGCAAGGAAGATTTGGTATGGTGGATAAATAACGTAGCGATACCAAGAATTGAGGAAGGTCTTAAGGAGGGACGAAAAGCATTTTGGTTCGGTTCAGAAAACGGTCTGTTTACTTGCGAGGCAGATGACAGAGACAGTGGTGGTTATCTGTGCTGTGGATTTTATAGTACGAAGAAATATGATGAAATGATTTAGGAGGAGGTTTAATTGTGAGGGAGTACACGGTTAAAATCACAGAAATCAGATATGAATATATCGATGCAGAAACAGAGGATGATGCTATTGAGTTAGCAAAAGAAATGGCGTTGACAAATGCAGACGAAGTCAAAATTGAGATTATGAAAGAACAGTTTTAAGGAGGATTTAATATGAGATTGTATTTAAACGGGGAAAGCAAAAACAAAGTGGGTTATACGCCTGATTGGTTGAGAGTGAGTTTTATGAAAAACGGTGAAAGAATGGAGCTGACACTTGATATCCAAGGCAACATTGGTTATGACGAGAATTGTTTGTCCTGTCGTTGTAAGGGAGAATTAATTCCTTGGGTTTTGAATAATTGTGAAAGCGGAGATGAAGTTGATTTGTATTCACTGACAGACGAAGAAGTGGACGCCATGTTTTCTGATGAGAGGATTGCAAAAATAATCTGTGAAAGTGAATACTACGAAGTAGGAATATTCCCTGTTACCAACGGAGATTGCGACGATGAAGAAGTGTTTGAGAGAGCCGAAGACGATGAAGTGAGCAACTGTAAAGGCTCTTTTGAAATGTTTGTCGATGATAAGTGTTACGAAAAAGAGTTTGAGTTTGAAACGGAACTTAATATTGGTTAAGGAGGAATATTATGGAGATAACATTTGACAAAGGATGGAGCAAGGCAGATATTAGACAGTTGGTCAAGGATATGTGTTATTCGAGGTTTGGAGACCACGAAGATTTAAAAGCGCTTTGCGTTTGTCCTTTCTATGAAGAAGATTATAGCGGAGATTACCAAGAAATGATATACGTTGTACCGTCTAATTGGCTAAAACAGACCGCAAAAGAACTGTTTGAGGTTGATGATATAGATATATGGCTGAGAGAAGAATATACAAGTGACGAAAGTGAACTTGTTTTTGAGAGAGCGTTAAACGAAAGACAGGTTGTAATGGTAGATTTTTAAGGAGGAATTGATATGAAGTTGTTTGGAATTATCTATAACTGGAAAGGTCTTAAAGAAGAGAATTATCTTTATACAGAAGCGGAACTCAAAGAGTTCGACAACGAGCTTTATGAGGACTGCATAGCGAAACAGGGCGTGTGGCACGATTCAAGAAAGTCGGAATGTGCTTGGAAAACTTGGATGGGAATTTTAATTGACAACGAAAGTATGTTAAATAGTTTTTTGGACGGCAAATTTAACGACGTGGAGCGAATGGAAGTTGATGAAGATTGGTATTGGGAGAATGTCGAAAGCAATGATTTGTACGGATATGCTTCTAATACTATGCAAATTGCTTTACAGAAAGGAGAATAAAATAATGACTAATATTACAGTGTACGACATTGAAGCACAAGAAATTGAAAAGATTGCAGACACAAATGACATAAGCGTTGCAGATGTTGTTGAAATGCTAATGCTATTCGCAGAAGAGATGAAAATGTGCAACAATTTACGATAAAAGCAAGATTTTAAAAAGAAAAGGAGATTAAAATATGGGACAGTATTATAATGCGGTAATCAAAACAAATGAAATTAAGGAAGTGTTCTATCATCAGGTAGACGGAGAGTATATGTTAGCAAAACTGTTGGAGCATAGCTATTGGGAAAATCCTTTTGTACTTGCAGTTGCAAGTAAATTATGGAGAACAAAAGGAAAACTCGCTTGGGTTGGTGATTATGCAGAAGAAGGTGATTTTAACTGGGATGAAGAATTTGCAGATTCACATGATGAAGGTGTACCAAGAGAGGATTTAGAGTACAACGGTTTCCGTTTAGAAGGAAAACTTTTCATTAATCATAGCAAGAAAATAATTCTTGATTTGGACAAATACAAAGAATTACTTAAGGATGTTGATATGATTATTAGTCCTATCCCGTTGCTTACAGCCGTTGGCAATGATAAAGGTGGCGGTGATTTCCATAAAGGAACTGGATATGATTTAATCGGGACTTGGGCTTGGGATGTTGTAGAGATTACAGACCAAGAGGTATATGATTGGCAATATGATAGAGAACTTCAAGATTGGACAAAAACATTAAAAAAAGAGTTTTCGGATTATGTAGATGTTACAGAAAGTCATATCTTTATAGAGAACTAAACACAATAAAAGTAAAATTCAAAGGAGATGTTTAGATGGAAAATAACGAAACTTTAAAAGTATGCGAACATTGCTTGATGGCAATCGAAAGTAGAGAAGGAAATCAGCCTACATTGAAGTTTTATCCCGATGAAGAGAACGAGGAAGAATCAAGATGTATGTGGTGTGAGGACACAGGATTTGATGTTTTGTATGAAATTATAGGATAGGGAGATGTGAATATGTTTTATATATCGGAAATTAAAAGGATGTATGAGGCTGTTAAGGCAGATAGTGGTATTGAGGAAAGCGACAAGCAAAAGGTTGCAGAGCTTGTAAAACAGTTGATTGATATTTTAGTTCAGTATTAAGGAGGAATTTAATTATGAGTATGCGAGATTACGCAGTAAGTGATTATGGTTTGTTGCTTGATGAAGAAACTATCAAAGTCATTGCTTCTAAGTTGTTTGACGATTTTTCGGAAAACGAGAAGGAAGATTGGGCGTATCTTCTTTATGACAATGGAATTTGCGAATATATAAGCAATTTTACAGGTGAGGCATTACCTATAAGAGAAGATGGGTATGTTTCTTGGTACGACGATGGCGAGAAATACGGATGTGAAACGATTGCTTTTGTACCAATATCCAACTTCCCGACACTATTCAAAAAGGCATACGAAAACATTGACGAGATTATAGATGAGTTCAAGAAAAAAGTTGGTGAGTATCTGCCAGACGGATTTGATTATAGAGGTAAACTTCGTCATATTAGTGGTACATATTTCGGATAAATAAAATAAAACAAAACTTGAGGAGATTGAATTATGGCAAATATATGTAATTTCAGTATGGTAGTAAAAGGAAAGAAGGAAAACATCGAACAGTTTATTGATATGATGGGACAAAAGGGAACTGTTTGGATGGGTAGAGGTGCAGAGGTAGATTTCACGGATATGGAAGAGGTCGAAAACGGAAAATATCGTTGTCAAATAGACGGTGATACAAAATGGAGTGTTGTTTCTTCAATGGTGCTAAATGCGGTCAGCATGAGAGAAAATCCAGATATGTGGTTTTTTGGAGACGATATTGACAAAACGAAGCTTTCGTTTGTGACGTTGTTTGAAGCCTGTGAACAGTTGAATCTTGCAATGGAAGTCTATTCAGAAGAAGCCGGAAACGGATTCCAAGAGCATTATCTGTTTGACGAAGGACAGTTGATGATTGACGAGACGGTTGACTATACCGAGGAATACAACGAAGAAACAGATGAATACGAAACATCGGGCGGTTTTGTGTGGGATTTTGAAATTTAAGTCAATAGAATTAGGGTTTTATCACTAAAAATTAGGAGGAAATACAATGAATAAAATTACTAAAACAGACATAGAAAGACTTGCAAATGAAATAAAAGCGTTTCTTGAAAAGAACGGACTTGCGTCAGATGTCAGCATTTATTT
>JAEIGA010017015.1_pt1 | contig 11069 bp, 4 predicted proteins | sample 9270691 | NCBI WGS metagenome assembly JAEIGA01 (sample SAMN17057246, study PRJNA624740) | gut metagenome | biome: biome; isolation source: fecal sample | host: Bos grunniens | place: China: Xizang | collected 2019 | reverse complement strand
TTAATTAATTTGCCCTGATGTTTCGAACGACTTCCATAAATTTCTATAATATAAATACCCGCTGAAACATTATCTAACGAGACTTGAGTCTTATTCCCCAAAGAATACCCTTCTCGGATAATTCGTCCATTAAGATCCATTATTACATAATTGAATTCATTTTCATCTTCTATATCAATTATCACATAATCAGTTGCAGGATTAGGATAAATATTAGTTGCGAAAGATTCATATTTAACTAATTCCGCTGAAACAGTTTCTTTAACCATTGTCAACAAAATAGTTGTATCATTCTGAGCAGTAAATACAGCAGGAACATTTTCATCAATTGTATCACTATACTTATCCTTACGAATGTGAACTTTTGCGTTTACTGCAAAGGTTAAGTCTGAACTTGTTTCACTACATTGTGCAATCTCCACTGCAATAACATTTTTACCCTCTTTCAGATCGGCCTTATCAATGGCAAAGGAGATAATCTCATCCTCTTTAGCATCTTTCGCATAAGCTTTACCTTTCTCTAAATTAACACGAACGAACTCTTTTCCATTGATATACATTGCCACCCCATCATCAATCATTATGGTACCTCCTACGTAATCAACAGAATCTAAGTTTTCAAGATCAAATTCATATCTGAAATAAGCTTTCGAATATTTTTTAGTACTATCCGAACCATAATCTAAGTAAGTATCATAACTATCTCCTCCATAACCAATCTTACCATGACCTTTCAACCATTCCGAATCATCAAAACCGATTGTATCCCAATTTGCCATAGGTGCGATAGAATCATAATGAATGCTCCACTCTGTCTTCTCATCAAATAATGAAATAGTATCCAAGTACTGACCAATGAGCTTTGACTCACCCCAATAAGAGAACTCATAACGATCTTTTGAAGGTTCAATTGAAACCAGTTTCCCTTTGTAAGTTATAAATTGCATGGTATCTGATTTAGCAAGAACAGTGCTATCATTAACATTGTAAGTAACATCTGAAACATTAGCAATAACAGTTACAGTCACTTTATTCTTTTCAACCTCTTCAGCACAATCTACAGAACCATTTTTAACACCGGGAGTTGCTTCTCTTGTTATATCGTCAATACAAATAGCAAATGTGGTCCAATTTTTATCTGCATCCAAAACTCTACCATACGAACCGTCTGCTACGTGATCTTTACATACAACAGAATCCAATAAATATTCATCACCACCAATCAACGCAGTCAAGTACAAAGCATCTCCTACTCCGATTTCAAATGGCAAGTGCGATTGTTTGTTTTCTCCATCTGCCCAATATAGTTTATACGCATTTTCAGCCAAGGTTCCTTCAAGTTTATGCAAAAGCAGATTAGAATGAGAATTAGAAATATAAATATTATTTACAGAAAGTGATTTCCCTTCATTATTATAAATCTCCACCCAGTTAGAAATCTCATTATCATCTATCTTATACGATTTATTAGCAATACTGATTTCGTTGAAAACAATTGAAGGAAGAACTACTTTTTCCACATTTAACTTCACGGTAGTTGCTTTAAGTTGGAAATACTCAGTATTCAAATCAAAAATCTCCTTACCGTTAATCACCCAACTTCTAAACATAAACCCTTTTGGAATAATTGGAGATAAAGTAATTTTATCACCCGTCATACAATCCACAGTATCCTTTAAAGAAGGCAAAGCAGTTCCATTCACAACAACCCCACAACCATCTTGATTTGAAACAAAAGAAATTGTAGAAAGAGATGGCTCCACATCCATAATCAAATTAAGAGTAAACTTCAAATCATTTTTAGGAACAAATGTCAACTCTTCCACATCAATCTCATTGGTCATGTAACTTGTCTCTGCATCCAAAGAGAAAGTCATATCAGAACTAGTTGATCCACTCTGATGAATCTCAACCGCTAAAACATTATCCTTTTCAGTCAACAACTCTTTTGGTATATAGAACTTAACTGTTGTTTCATCAATATAGGTATTCGCAAGAGTAGAATAATCAACAGAATCCGAAGTAATATTGTACCTGCAAATTTCTGCTCCATTGATATATACGATTGCAGCGTCGTCATAAGTCAAAGTTACCAACAACGAATCCATTCTAGCGTAATTATCAAGATCAAACTGATTCCTAAAATATCCTGTTATATACTTCAACGAGTCAACATCTCCATAATCCAACGAGGTATTGTACGAACGGCTATCCGAAGAAGTAGAATATCCAAAACGTCCATAACCTGTACTCCAATCAGAATCATCATATTCTACACTCATCCACTCACCTGCCGGAACCGTATCCTCATAGAAGTATGTCCAAGTTGAAGAGTTAGTCAACACCGCCTCAGACTTTGCATATTCACGAGAAACCGTCCAATGATCGAAATGACAAATTTCAGGATAAATAGGCTTTAATGTGATGCTTTCAGATTTTAATGCAGCATAAGAAGAACCTTCAATCTCCTTCCCATTGATCATCCATCCTCCTCCGGCATAATTACTTTCAAAGGTGATAGACAATGTATTCTCCTTAATAATTGTTTCACAATCAAATGCTCCATTAGCACTGCCCGGAGTTGCAGCACTACCTAATCCGAACTGACAAGCTTCAAAAATTCCGAAAGTAGAACTACCATCGCTCTCTCTTCCATAGGAATTATTCTCGCCAATTTTACCAAAAGAAACTTTATCAATAACCACAACAGAGTCTTCACTCACCTTTTTACTCAAAGTGATAGTTTCGCCTGAAGTGTCAGATAATTTAAATCCGGCATGCATTGGATTACAATCCTTCACATCGTCTGCCCAGATCAACAAATAACCTTTAGGTTGAATCACACTATGAGAATATCCTTCGGGAATTCTATGCATCAACAAATCTTTCTGATTATCGGACAAATATAGACCTGCAACATCTACTGGAGTATCTCCCGGATTGTATAACTCAATCCAATCCGGTTTGCTACCTGAAAGATCTTTCCATAAAGTATTTTTAGAGCAGATTTCATTGATAACAATCTTAGGAATAGAAATCGCACACTTTTCAACCACCAAAACAACATCTGTTGTTTCATCCATTGTTACAGATATAGTCTCAGTAGTATATTCTTTTTCACCCACTTTCCAACCCTTCACAACATAACCTTCCGGCAATTTAGCCTTTACATCCACCTTCATTCCCTTAAGGCATTTTAAAGAGTATTGATTTTTATCAATTGCTGCATTATTCAAATAGAATCCACAAGAGGATTTATCACAAGAAAGATTCATCTTAACTAATTCATTTTTTAAACTGTATCTTTCAGCCAATTGTTCATAAATCACACCGGAACGTTCAAGCGCAAAACCTAACTCATCCTTCCCAACCTCTTCTAATTTAATTTTATGATGTTCTTTACTAAATTCACGACAAAACTCCTTCCCTACTTCTCCTATAATAGAGTCCCACGTTGATTTAATATTTTCTTCTTGGAAAACTGTACCCAAGTGCATCATGTACTTCGTCAAAAGCATTTGTTGGAAATCCTCATTTTCCATCAAACTTCTGAACAACAATGTTGTCCACTTCTGCCTATTTGCCCAGTTAGTATTACCCACACCCAAACACCAATTAATCATATCAGCATTTGGATCACAAAAATTCTCGCCTCCGGACTCATACAACCCCAATCCAAAATCAGTATCAAAAGAGATCCAACGGAATTTTCCATCCGAACGATGTCTCCACAATTTGCAATTATTTCCCGGCCAGTCTGTATTTACCACAAACTGCTCAAAAATCATGTAATTAATATACTCCTCAACATCCATATAATCATTCAACTTTACAAGAAAATCTTCATCATTATAATGTTGTGAAGCGTATTGAATCATACGAGAATAAGCCATTGTATCTCCACAAGTAGCCGAATAACCGGCCTGAACAATTTCTATTACATCAATCTCATCTTCATCATATCCATAATTAGCCTCAATAAATGACTTATTTGTACGCTCTCTCAATCCCATCAATCCCATATACTCTCCATTTAAGTAGAATGAAACCGGTTGATAAGCTTGATAATCGATATTCCCCATCTGTTTTGCCAACGATTGCATAAAACCATCACGGAACTTCACTCTATTCTCACCTTCTGCACCATTACCTCCATTTCTCAATTGTAAACTAGAATAGACATTTCCCTTCTTTGCCTCATCTGCATCAAAAAAAGGATAACCTACTTTATCTTTCCCTACTTCATAATAGTATTCATTTCCGGTCCTCTTATTGGTTGTAATCTTTAAGGATTTTAACTTCCATTGTCTGGAACATCCTCCCATAATCGAAGCCTCTGCTTCTTGTGATACAACTTGCTTACTATTTACAAAATACTCTAAATTTATAGGTCTTGCCCAATCCTGATTGTAATTGGCTTTTCCACTCACACAACTTTTTTCTCCCGTTACACCATTCGTTCCGACACAATAAATACCCAACTTATCACCAAAGAAATAGTCTTTATCACTTGTAATAGAAATTATCGGAGCATCTTTATCTCCAGCACAATCAGATTGCTTTGGATAGATAAAAGATCCCGTCATAATCGGACTGAAAATTTTTCCATCTTTATAGGCTCTAGCTCGAACACAGATAGTAGTATCAAATACTATAGGCTTGCTATATACCTTATCATCTTTAGTAGGTTCTGAACCATCAGTTGTATAATAAATCGTTGCTCCCGATGTAGCACAAGCTAAAGAAATACTACCCTTACTTCCGGTAGTAAAAATCCCCGGTTTCGTTCCATCAAACGTAGGAATCGCACACCGTTCTGCAATCGAATAACATTCATCATTTTTCTTTTCAGGTGAAGGTATCATATAATTTTCAGAACCCTCGTACAAACCATACGAAACATGAGGATACATAGCAGGGTATTCAACCACATTTATTGTATTTCCATCTTTATCTGATAGTAAAAGTTTTCCCCCATCTACATCCACCTTATATGGAGCATGTTCGGAAACAGGAGCTTGACCCGCTTCTGGCGGAATCTCATCAAAATAAATTAACTTGTATGAATGACCTTTAATTGTAAAATCGTATGGAACTTGCCATAACCACTTTTCGTTACCAAAATTTTCGCCGGTCATATTTTTTATAGTATAACCCTTCAAATTCACATCAACAGAATCACTGTTGTAAAATTCAACCCATCCGGTAAAATTATAACTATTATTTAAGTGTGTTGAAATATTACTTGGCATTATCTCATTAATAACAACCTCTGCACTTGCCGTTAAAGTTGCGAAAAGCAATATCACAGCTAATGAAAATTTACACTTGCCGCTCATACAATAATGTTTTAGTTAAACGTAATTTTAATGATCCCTATTATGATGCTATTAAACTACATATCTGTTAATCAAAGCTTTTATACTACTCGTTTTTTTTATTAACAAATGATTTATGGTTACTACATAATTCTCACTCAATCAGAAATTGCCTAAAATCATAATTCATAACAACTTCTTAAATAACAGAATTTCAAGTTTCTTTTACATCGTTTGCAAAACACTCACATTTTGTTACCGCAAGTTAAATAATGTTTTTTTTATATCAAAATTATTTTTCACTTTTTTGAAACCTACTCTATGGACACTCTTTAGTAACTCACTGAAAAACAGATGATTAAATATACAAAAAAAAAGATAACAGCACAACTTCCGTATCTAAACTAACTAATAATCAGCAAATTACAACTACTATCACAGATAAATTATGAAAAAACACAGATAGATACCTATTTTTTAAAGACAATAATATATAAGGTGTTCTATAAATTCATTTTGGAATTTTTGAATTTATTACGAGTAAATTGCAGGTCGAAAGAAGGAAGCTGTGCCGGCACGTGACCAACAGGCAAACAACAAGTTGCCGAACTCTCATCACTCCTTATATAAATAGAAACAATCTGATTCAACGCTCTACAAAAATCTCGACCTGATTTATAGAACAAACCTTTATTTAGTCTCAAATTTTGGTTTTGATGCAAAAAAAATTGGAGACACACCCTACTCTTCAAGCTATTCCCCTCTTAGCATGATGCATCCCCTATATTTTATTAACGACGCCTTCCTTCCGGAAAATTAATTTGATCCACCCACGCAATATCCTCTAATACATTTTCTTTGTCGAGAAACAACGGACTATCATGACCTGCTTTTTTTATAATACGCAAAGTTGCTCGTGGAGTGTTGCATCTTCTGTTAATCTCTCGATACATTGAAATGGATTGCTTACAAGGGAATACAACATCATCGGCTCCATGTACCAAAAGTGTTGGAGGGAATGACTCTGTTACCATATAGATAGGACTTGCATTTTTCAGTATGGCTAACCACTCTTCATAACGAGGAGGAGACATCTTTCCATCCACTAGTGCCAATGAATCTCTTATCAACAATTCAGGAATATCAAATCCTATCACCTCATTTGCCGCATCACTCCCTTCAGGGAAATCTGTCAAATCACTTAACCCCGACCATACGACAACTCCTTGCACTGCAGACGACACTCGTTCATTTCCCATACTTAAATCCTCATATTGTGGTTTATCATTGGTTGCACCTAACATAAGGGCTAAATGTCCTCCGGTGGATATGCCCCACACTACAATACGCTCTGCGTCCAAATCATACAAAATCGAATTCTCCCTTAAATAACGAATTGCAGCTTTAGCATCATGTAATTGAGCCGGCCATGTAGCTTTCTCCGAACTTCGGTAATCAATGCTTGCAACAGCATATCCATCTTCAACCATTTGACGAATAATCGGTTCCAAACTTTTATTCCGCTTATCTCCGTCAAACCAATTACTGCCATGAATCAATACTATAACTTTATAGGGCTTTGCTTCATCCGGATAGTAAATATCCATTATTTGAGACGGATCACCAATACTAGAATAAGGAATATCAACTTCAACAGAATCAAACGAACTGACATCAATCCACTCTTGCGATGGAGCAACATCAAACTCTCTCTCTTTATCTACATCGCGTCCTTGCGTATAGAGAAATATACCAACTCCCAATAGTAGTAGTATAAAACTTAAATGTTGTTTTTTCATAGTTATAAATTTTAGTTTGTAATCAATACGATAGAAGAAAAGCTTTTGTTTAATTTATTACCAATTTTATTGTTTATTAGTGCTATTTAGAAGTTCTATTTATGAATTATTGTTCATTTATCTCCCTGAAAGTGCAAGTTGATTAAGCTCTCCTAAAAGTATAGACTAAAATCATATCTAAAAATAATCATACCCATCAAACAAAAAGCAATTCTTTTTCGTTGAATCTTCCAAGAAATATAAAATTAAGAGATGTTCAGATTATATTTCACATATACAATTTTTTAACTGCATCTAAAAAGCACTAAAAACATACAACTATGAAGAAATTTTATTTTTCAATAGCGATGACTCTATTTTCAATGTTTGCAATTGCAACAATCAATTTGGAGAACAAAATAACAGAAGAGCAAAAAACAGAGCAAAAAACACCTCAAGAAAAGAAAGAAAAAAAGAAGAAACCCAAACGAAGAAAAAAAATGCTTGCATACAACATTGATAAAAAGAAAGAGGAATCAAGTAACATTATACCCAATTCCCCTATCCAAAGGCAACCTCTATAAATCACGACCTTTTTGCTGTTAATCCTAATTTCGGATGCTTTTGAATTCACTTTCCCCTTTTGCAGAGATTTAATCAGTTACGACACCTCAATCGCTCTGTCTTAAAAATGAACAACCAAAGCAAAATACCCATCAAAAACATCTCGACCCAATTTATAGAAGTTGCCTTAACTACTTGTTTCAAATTATAATAACTGACTTGCCAATTCTGAAAGTTTACTTCTTTCACCCTTTATCAGGTTAACATGCGCAAACAATTCTTGTCCTTTCATCTTATCAATCATATATACCAAACCATTGGACTGCATATCAAGATAAGGAGTATCAATTTGTTGCACATCACCGGTAAATACAATTTTACAACCTTCACCTGCACGTGTTATAATTGTTTTTACTTCATGAGGAGTTAAGTTTTGAGCCTCATCCACAATTAAATAAGTATCGCTCAAACTTCGACCTCTAATGAAAGCCAAAGCTTCGATCACCAATTGTTCATTTTTTTGCATATCATCCAACAATCGCAATTCTCTACTATTTGGACTAAATTGATGCTTAATGACATTCAAATTATCAAACAATGGTTGCATATAAGGAGCCACCTTTTGCTTCTCATCACCAGGAAGGAATCCCAAGTCTTTATTAGACATTGCAACAATCGGACGGGCCAATAAGATTTGTTTATACCTTTCATGTTGATGCAATGCCGCAGCCAAAGCCAACAAAGTCTTACCGGTTCCGGCACGACCTGTCACCGCAACCAATTTCACATCTTCATTCAACAAAGCATCAATTGCGAAAGCTTGCTCTGCATTACGCCCCTCAATTCCAAATGCTTTTTCCTTTTTTACCTTCATAATCATCTGTGTAGCAGCATTGTACTTAGCCATCACAGACGAACGGTCACTTTTAAGAATAAAACAATCATTAGGATCCAATGGAACATTCAAATTAAACTCTTTCAAAGGAATTCCCGACGGAGACGAATACAATTGATCAATTAAAGTCGCATCGATATCTGAATAAGTCGCTTGTTCTTTATCAAAAATATCTACGTTGGTAACTTTATCTGTTATATAATCCTCAGCCTCCATTCCCAACGACTTAGCCTTCATACGAAGATTAACATCTTTTGAAACCAAAATAGACTTTTGTTTCTTTTTCTTTTCAGAAAGAAAATGTACAACGGCCAATATTCGATGATCCGGTGTTTTCTCTGAAAAAGATTTAGCAATAATTTCCGGATACTCCTGATTGGTAACCACAAATAACTTACCTAAACCAATACCCAACTCAACACCATCTTTAAACAATTCGTCGCTATTACTCAACGAATCTAATTCACGCACAAATTCACGGGCATTGTAGTTAATCTGTTCATTCCCTTTCTTAAACTTGTCCAACTCTTCCAATACAACAATCGGCAAATAGATGTCATTCTCTTGGAAATTATAGATACATTTGTAATCATGAAGAATTACATTCGTATCCAATACAAAATTTTTCTTCGCGCCCATAATCTTCAATTTTTAGTGTTTCTATTAGATTTAAAGTCGAAGCATCCTTGACAACCAAGTAACTTCAAACAATTTCTATAAAATAAAAATTTATAGAATAGTATTCAAAAAGCAAAAAGAAAAGTCATCTTATACTCTTTGCTGATTGTAAAGTTATGATATTGATTTTGAAAAAGAAAGTTTTTTAGTTAATTTTTTTAGAAGATTCATTAAATTTGTTGTTATAAAAATTTTATGGAGTTATGACATACGAAGAAACTTTACAATTTATCTACAATCGCTTACCTTTATTTCAGGTAGTGGGATCGTCTGCTTACAAAGTTGGTTTAGAAAGTATGGAAAAGTTTGATGAACGATTGGGACATCCTCATCAAGCATTCAAAACAATTCATATTGGAGGTACTAATGGGAAAGGGTCTGTATCCCATACAATTGCGTCTGTATTACAATCTGCAGGTTACAAAGTCGGACTATTCACCTCCCCTCACCTTAAAGATTTTCGTGAGCGCATCAGAGTTAATGGGAAGGTAGTTTCTGAAGATTTTGTTATCGAATTTGTAGAAAAACATAAATTATTTTTCGATGAAGTATATCCTTCATTTTTCGAAGTATGTGTTGCGATGGCATTTGATTACTTCCGAGCAGAAAAAGTTGATATAGCTGTAATAGAAGTGGGATTAGGAGGCCGATTGGATAGTACCAACATCATAAAACCCATTCTAAGCTTGGTTACTAACGTAAGTTATGATCACCAAGATATTTTAGGATACACCATCCCTGAAATTACAAAAGAGAAAGCCGGTATTATGAAAGCGGGCGTTCCGTTTATTATTGGGGATGATTCAACTGAAGTTTGCGCAATAATGCAGGAAAAAGCCCAATCTGTACCGACAACTCTATTTCAAGCAAGATTCTTACCGATAGAATTTGTCAAGGTAGAGAAAGATGAAGATCAAATTGAGCGCCAACACTTTAAAATCGGAGAGAAAATCATTCGAACTCCACTTTTAGGAGATTATCAACAGCAAAATATGCGCACAGCATGGAGCGCAATTTCTTTGTTACAACTATTAGGACTATCAATTTCATCAGAGGCTATTGAACACGGATTTGCGAATGTTATTGAACAAACTCAATTACTGGGTCGTTGGCAAACTATATCCTATTTTCCTAGAATAATTTGCGATACAGGTCATAATATTGCCGGAATCTCCTATGTTACAAAACAATTAGCACGAATGAAATATAATCAACTTCGCATTGTCTTTGGAATGGTTGGCGATAAAGATGTCTCTTCTGTCCTCTCTTTATTACCGAAAGATGCTATATATTACTTCACCAAGGCGCAAGGGAAGCGTGCTATGTCAGAAAAAAAATTATCCGAACTTGCTGCGCAATACGATTTACACGGAAATTGTTATGAATCTGTAAATCAAGCTTATAATGCAGCAAAAAACGAAGCATCCCAAGATGATTTAATTTATATTGGCGGAAGTACATACGTTGTCGCTGAAATTATTTAGAAAAAAAGTTTAAAAAAAATTTTGTAATAAATAAAAAAGTATTACCTTTGCATCGCTTTAGGGAAATAAATGGTCTTATAGCTCAGCTGGTTCAGAGCACCTGCCTTACAAGCAGGGGGTCATAGGTTCGAATCCTATTGGGACCACAAAAGATGGTAGCAATTAGTTAGCATCTTTTTTTTATTTTCTCTATTAAACCTTCCCTCTCAGACAAACATAGGATCACCGTAAAATGGATCACCGGAAAATTTCGGTGGAGATGTAAAAAAAATTAGGCAAAAATAGCTTTTAGTCTAAAGAGGAAGAAAGGTATATCGCTGACACCTCGGAATTGATTTCTAAAAGCCTTTAC
>JAEIGA010017014.1_pt1 | contig 11070 bp, 7 predicted proteins | sample 9270691 | NCBI WGS metagenome assembly JAEIGA01 (sample SAMN17057246, study PRJNA624740) | gut metagenome | biome: biome; isolation source: fecal sample | host: Bos grunniens | place: China: Xizang | collected 2019 | reverse complement strand
CTTGTACATGAAGCATATCATAGTAAACAATATCATGATGCACTTTTAGATGGAGAAGATCCAATGAAAGCATGTACTGGATATTCAGCAGAAATGTATTGTTTAACAAAACAAATAGAATGTATGAAATTAATAGGTGCATGTGAAGAAGATATAGACTGGGCAATAAGTTGCTATGACAAAAGATGGTGGGAAGAATATAAAATACAAACATATGTAGCGCAAGTAAGAAAAATAAAAGTGAGAAAATAATATAGAACACTAACTCTACTAAGAGTTTGGTGTTTTTTATTTGATTAAATTGTATAATGAATTTGGGTGATATTATGGATCAAGAAAAAATAGGGAAATTTATTCAAAAACTAAGAAAAGAAAAAGAATTAACACAACAAGAATTAGCAAATAAATTAAATGTTACAGATAGAGCTGTATCAAAATGGGAAACTGGAAGAGGACTTCCAGATTTATCAATTATAAAAAAACTTTCTGAAGAATTAGATATATCAATTAATGAACTTCTTAGTGGAGAAAGATTAAATAAAAAAGAATATAATGAAAAACTTGAAGAGAATATAGAAAAAACAATAGAGTATACAAACGACAAAATAAAAAATATAAAAAATAAAATAAATATAGCGTTAATAATTATCTTAACAATAATTTCTATAATACTATTAGATACTTTCCAAGCAATAATATTTAAAAACAGTCCACTTATAGGTATAAGAGATGATTTTTTATCTGATGCTGATAGTTATGTTGATAAAGGAATTCTAGTAAATACATATTACTGTGTAAAAGAAAAAGATATAGTCGAAGTAAAAGTTCTATTTAAAACAACAAAATTTGACTGTCCAATGGATAAAGCAGATATGTGTCCTCCATGGCCAAATATAGTTCCAACAATAAGTTTCGATGAATCACAAAAAATGAAACTAGAAATAAAAAAAGGAACGCTTACTAATACTGGAGCAACACTTATCATAAAAGATTTAACAGGGGAGTATAACACATTCGGTGAAGACTACAGAATAGATGTTTATGAAAATGGAGAATGGAAACCACAAGAAATAATTATTAAAGAAAATTTTGCTTGGAATGCTATGGGCTATAATACAGATGAAAACGGAACAGAATATGAAATAAACTGGGAAACATTATATGGAAAATTAAAACCAGGTCATTATAGAATAGTTAAATCAATAATGCCAAAAATATATTTATATGAGTATTTCTCAGTCGAATTTGATATTAAATAGCAAAAGTGATATAATATGCATCACATCAAATTGATGTGGAGGAAATTATGAAAATAATTGATAAAAGAAAACACTATGAATATGACACAGATTATAGTGAAAAAGATATATTAAAATTATCTAAATTAATCTTACAATTTTTAGAAAATAAAAAAGATACAAATCCAAAAACATTATACGATATGCTTTGTTATTTCTATGATATTAAATTAGAAGCATGGGACTATGTAAGATATATTAATAAAAAGAATAATACACATTTTTATAAAATAACTGTTATTCCAACAACAAGAGTAATTTCAGATATGCAATCTGAAGGCCATGGTCGTGACTTTAGTTGGTGGACTCAAAACTATCAAAGAATGATGCAAGTAGCAGCAAAGAAATTTAATCCAACAAAAGAAATGTATACATTCGAAGAAATAAAAAAATTAATCGAAACAGGTGAAATATATCCAATATATCCATTCGGAGAAAAAACAAATAAACCAGTAACTCTTCATGAAGATAAAACAAAATATTTAGTTAGTTATCAATCAAAAGAATTAGAAGAAAAAGATGAATACTTTGAATATATGGTCAAAATAATAATGGATGAAATAGGATATAAAACAATTTTAAATATCATAAGAGAATTTATAATTACATTAAAACTAAATTCATATATCACAAGTGATGAAGATTATAGTAGTTTAGAAGAAACAACAAATATATTAATTCAAGAATTTAACAAAACAAACAGTAACAAAATAAATCCTTCTCCAATTGAAACAATACTTCAATATTTAAGAGATTTACCATATGAAGAATTCTGGTATGAAAAAATAAATATGGAACAAATTATGGGGGTTATTTCAATGCTTGATTATGAAAAAGATAAAATAATTTGTGATGAAATCCAATCAATAGCAATGAGATTAAAAGAAGTAGAATTATGCTATGAACTTGCATTAAATTGTGATTGGATTGATAAAAAAATAATGGAAGAAATTGTTATTCAAGATGGGAATCCAGATTTTAATTACTATTTTGCATCCGAAGTAGAAGGTGCTGATATAGAAAGACATAAACAAGTAATTTTGAATAACAAAAGAAGTGATGAATATATATTAGAAAGAGCAAGAAATTTATAATTCTTGCTTTTTTTTAATGAAATAAATTTTAAGTTATGGTAAAATGGTTATAGTATGATAAAAGTAGGGTGAAAATATGGCAAGTAATTTTTTTGTAACAAATGGAATTACCTTAGTAAGTATGTTTTTTATGGATATTGTATTAGCAATATATTTTACAAAAGCAAAAGCAAAAACAGCTTCAGGTAAATCTTTTTTATCGATGATTATTACAACAATAGTAGTAATGATATCATCTATTGTATGGGGAACATTAGCAACAAAAGGTTCTTCATTAACTGAACTTTTTGGTAGAATAACAAATTTACTAACTGTTAGTTGGAATTTTACGTTAATGTTATATATAACAGTTGTATTTCGTGGAGATATGACAGAAGAACAAATCAAGAAACAAAATAAAATATGGACTGTTATTGGAATAGCAATATACTTAATAAGTATAATATGCTCTATATTCTTGAAATTAGATACTGTATATTATCCAGAAAATAGAATTTATCTTATGCAAGGACCATTATATTTATTTGTAAATGCAATGGGTGGAATAGCAATTTTATATGCAGTTATTAAAATATCAACGAAAGCAAAATTATTGGATAAATTAACTATAGTTCTTGCAATATTTACAATAATTCTTTGTTCTTCATCAATTTTAATGGGTTTAACAGGAATTATGAAATTAAATGATGTAAGTTTTATGCATGCAATAGTAGTTATGTTCTTATATTTATCTATGGAAAGTCAAGATAAAGCACTTATTACAGAATTTAATGAGTCAAATGCAGAAGCTAGAAAATCAAATCAATTAAAAAATGAATTTATTATGAATATGTCACATCAACTAAGAACTCCAATGAATATAATTCTAGGATTTAGTGATTCACTTTTAACAACAGAAGAATTAAATCAAAGTGAATTGATATCAGATTCACAAAGTATAGAACAAGCTTCAAAAAAACTTTTAGATTTAATAAATAGTATTTTAGAAATATCTAAATTAGAATCAAATAAAGAAGTGGTAAATAATAGTGATTATACACTTGATAATATAATATGTGATGTAAGTAGTCATATTAATTCAAAAATAGATAAAGAAAATCTTGTATTTACAATAAATGCTAATTCAAATTGTCCTAATGATTTAAATGGGGATCCAGAAAAGTTAGCAAGAGTATTAAACATATTATTACAAAATGCAATTAAGAGTACAGATTATGGAGAAGTAAGTTTAAATGTGTCTTCCTCAGTAGTAGATTTAGAATATCATGAATTTACATTCCATATTAAAAATACAGGACATACAATGCAACAGGATGATTTTAATAGAAATTTTGAAGATTTAATTAAATTATCAGCTGATGAAAAAAATGATATCGATGCAGATACATTAAAAATAATAGTTGCAAAAGGTTTATTAAATATGTTAGGTGGAACTGTAGAATTTATTAATCAAACAGGTCAAGGAACACAATATATTATAAAATTAAAACAAAAAGTAACAACTCAAAATGAATTAGGAAATATAAGAGAAAAAATTCAAACTAGACAAGAAAAAACAAATAAAACTATTGATTTAACAAACAAAAAAATATTAGTGATTGATGATAAAAATGTTAATTCAATTGTTTTGCAAAGATTATTAAAGCAATATAATGCTGAAATTGAAAGCACAATGAATCCAAGAGAAGGAATAGATAAAATTACAAATAAAGATTATGACTTAGTATTTGTAAATCATGAAATGGAAGAAATGAGTGGAGAAGAATTAATTAAAAAACTTGAAACAACAGGTAATAAATTACCAAAAATAGTTGGATTAATTTCATCTTCATCAGTAATTAACGATAAGAAAAACTACACAAGACTATTAGATTGTCCAATTAATTTCAGACAACTAAATAAAGTTATCGAAGAAATATTTAATAAAGAAGTATAGAAAGGAGTAACAATGGAATACGGATTATTATTTACAATATATGGTTTAGTTTTCGCATTAATGTTATCAATAACATTAATTATCAAAAAAAGAAAAAAGAACCTAAGATCTAGATTATATTCAATATTAATAGATACATCAATTGCTTATGCAGTTACGGATATATTAACCATTGGACTCCTATATTTTTCAGGTAAAGAAAGTGTGATATTAAAATATGTATGGAATATAAGAAGTACATACATTTATGTGTTAATGTTATTCTACGGATGGTACTTATTTGTAACATTTAAAAAACTTGAAAACATGAAATTAAAAGATTTCTTAAAACATAAAGTAAATATAGGATTAATGATATACATTGTTATAGCATCAATTTTATCAATAACTAGTGGTAAATTCCCTGGATTTGAAGTTGGCTCTTTAAGCTTTACAGGAGGTAGAGGTTTCTTAGTAACAATGGCATTTCCATTAGCTTTATCTTTTATAGCATTTATATTTGGAATTAAAAATAGAAAAGAATCTAAAAAATTATTTAATACTACATTTTTCTTTTTTATAGCATTAACAATCATTGTAACATGTCAAATGGCAATACCTCATATATCATTTTTACCATTTTTAACTATTATAATAAATTATATTATTTATCATAATATTGAAAACCCTGATATAGAGTTATTAGAAGAAGTTACATTGTTAAAAGACCAAATAGATAAATCAAGTAATGCTAAAACAGATTTCTTATTTAATTTATCATATGATTTAATTAATCCAATGAATGCAATTGTATCATTAAGTCAGTCATTAATGACTTTACCAATTGAAAATAAAGATGAAATAGAAAGAGATTTGAAAAGTATTAAATATGCAGGAAATACATTATTAGATTCAATCGATAATATATTAGATTTATCAGAAACAGATGAACAAGACAATAAAGTTAATATTAAAGAATATAGTTTATACGAACTATTAAAAAGAATAGAAACAGTAGCTATAACTAGAATTGGAGCTAAACAAATAACATTTGATATGGAAATATCTGATGAACTTAGTTCAAAATATTTAGGAGACATAAATAAAATTCAAAAAATATTATTAAATGTAATTAATAACTCTGCTAAATATACAGAAATAGGTAAAATAAAATTATCAGTATCTTCAAGTATAGAAAAAGATAGAGAGATAATTCATTTTAAAGTATCTGATACAGGAGCTGGAATAAAAGATGAAATGAAAGCCCTTATTTTTACAGATAGTCAAGAAACAAGTGGAGTAGGATTAGCGCTTTCTAAAAAACTAGTAGAACAAATGGATGGGACAATTACATTTGATAGTGTATATGGCGCTGGAACAACATTCTTTATAAATATTCCTCAATCAAGAACAGGTGAAAGTAAAATTATCGAAGATAAAAATAATGATATTCATAAAAATGTTATTGAACATATAGATTGTAGTCAATATAAAGCGCTAATAGTTGATGATGATGAATTAGATATAAAAGTTACAAGAAGACTAATAGAAAAATATAAGTTACAAATAACAGTAATGACTAGTACAATCGAATGTATTGATAGAATTAAACAAGATGAAGAATTTGATATTTTATTTTTAGATCATAAAATGCCTGAACTAGATGGTATGGAAACAATGAAGGTAATTAAAAATTTAGAAGGATATAAAATACCTAAAATTGTAGCTCTTACAGCAAATGCAGTGGCAGGCGCAAGAGAATATTATTTAAAAGAAGGATTTGATGATTATTTATCAAAACCTATAGATACTCATGAGTTAGATAGGATAATAAATAAAATATTTTCAAATAAAAATTAACGTTAGAATATCTAACGTTTTTTAGTGACAGAAATAACAAAAAGTAGTAAAATAATAATAGAATAAAATAAAATAGGTGGTATAAATGATAGGAAGCTTTTTTTTAACAAACGGGATTACAATGGTATGTTTAGTATATATCATACTAGTAATATTAATGTATTATGTAAAAGGTAAAGCAAGAGGATTTACTAGTAAAATATATTTCTTCCTATTAATGATAACTTTATTAGCAATGTTAACCTATATGACATGGGGACTTTTTGCAGTAAATAGTCATCATTTGGCAAATATATTTGCTAAAATTTCAGTGTTTGTAATATGTTGCTGGAATTTCACTTTAGCATATTATATGTTTATTACATTTAAACAAGAATACTCAGATGAATCAAATTACAAAAAACATATGAAATCTGCTTTAATAATGGGAGCGATTGTTTATTTAATAAATTTAATTCTAGTAGTCATTTTAGACATGAATACTATACAAATAGATAGAATATACAGTATGGAAGGAACACTACATACATATGTTGGAGTTACAGGAATAATAGCTGTTTTATTTGCAATAATAGCATTAATTGTAAATAGAAAAAAACTAGATAAAACAACACAAATATTATCAACAACAGTAGTTATAATTATAATATTATCAATGTTAATGAGTATGACAGGAGCTGTTAAAATAAATGATATAGCATTTTTACATACAGTGGTAGTTATGTTCTTATATTTATCAATTGAAAGTCAAGATAAAGCCCTATTAGAAGAATTCAATGAATCAAATAAAAAGGCAAAAGAACAAAATCAATTAAAGAGTGAATTCATAATGAATATGTCGCACCAATTAAGAACACCAATGAATACAATTCTTGGATTTAGTGATTCATTACTAGCAAGTGAAGTATTATATGAAGGTGAATTTATCGATGATACACTAAGTATAGAAACAGCTTCAAAAAAACTTTTAGAATTAATAACAAGTATATTAGATATATCAAAACTAGAATCAGATAAAGAGGTAATAAATAATGAAGATTATACTTTAGATAGTATTATATACGATATTAGTAGTAACATTAATTCTAAAATTAATAAAGAAAATGTAACATTTTATATTAATGCTAATTCAAATTGTCCAAACGATTTAAATGGAGATGCGTATAAAATAGCAAAAATATTAAATATAATATTATCAAATGTAGTTCTAAATACAGAATATGGAGAAATAAGCTTAAATGTTTCATCATCAGTAGTAGATGTTGAAAATCATGAATTTACATTTCATATAAAAAATACAGGAACATTAAAAGAAAATCAAAATATAAATTTAGACCTTGAAAATTTAATGAAACTTAATCATGAAGGTGATAGTGATATTGATCCAGAAGTTCTAAAAATGATAATAGCAAAAGGTTTACTAAAATTAATGAATGGTACAATTGAATATATTAATCAAGTAGGTCAAGGAGTACAATATATCATTAAAATAAAACAAAAAGTAACAACTCAAAATGAACTTGGAAATATTCAAGAAAAGATACAAACTAGATTTGAATTATCACAAGTAAAACTAAATCTTGAAACTAAGAAATTCCTAATAATTGATGATAAGAAGATAAATACAATAGTATTAGAAAGACTTTTAAAACAATATAAAGTAGATATTGAAGATACAACTAATCCAAGAGATGGAATTGATAAAGCTACAAATACAACATATGATTTGATATTTATTAATCATGAAATGGAAGAGATGAGTGGAGAAGAAGTAGTTAAAAAACTTGAATTAACAGGTAATAAATTACCACCGATAATTGGACTTATAACAGGAACAAAAGAAATAATTGATATAAAAAATTATACAGATATAATAGAATGTCCAATTGATTATAAAAAATTAAATAAGTTAATTAAAAAAATATTTAGCAATAATCAATAGAAAGGAGAAATTATGGAATACAGTTTATTATTTACAATATATGGTGTTTTATTTAATGTAATATTACTAGTTGCTGTAATAATGAAAAAAATGAGAAAAACACCAAGAACAAAAATATATATATTTCTTATAATTTCTTCTATGTTATTTGCATTATCTGAAATAACTTCTATATATTATTATTTAATAACTGAAGATTTTACAGGTTATTCAATAATATGGAAAATTAGAAATGCATTCATAGTATATTATGTTTATGGTTTTGTAGTTTACTTTAGTTTGTTAACTAAAGGAGAAAAATATGATAAATTATCAACTACGATAATTAGAAATCCATTTTTCTTGGCATTATTAATTTTCCTTACTGGTTTGGTAGTTTTATATATCCTATATGTAGGAATAGATCCGATGTCAACAAACCATTTAATATATGTTAGAGGAGTAATAGCTGTTATATTAGTTGCACTAGCTATATTAGTTGCAACATTTGCAAGTATTACAGCAATTAAACTACGTAAAACAAATAAAAATATAAGTAGATGTTTAGTATTAATAGTAATATTATTTGTCTTAATAATGCCAGTACAATTATTATTTAACTACGTATCATTTATGCCATTTTTAACAATGTTCTTAATGTATATTATTTATCATAATATAGAAAACCCAGATATAGAAATATTAGATAACGTAACATTATTAAAAAAACAAATAGATAAATCAAGTAATGCTAAAACAGATTTCTTATTTAATTTATCATATGACTTAATTAATCCAATGCATGCGATTGTATCTTTAAGTCAATCACTTGTAATAATGTCTTTAGATAATAGAGAAGAAATAGAAAGAGATTTAAAAAGTATTAAATACGCAGGAAGTACATTATTAGATTCTATTGATAATATATTAGATTTATCAGAAACAGATGAATTAGAAAATAAAATTAACTTAAAAGATTATAATTTATATGATCTATTAAAAAGAATTGAAACAGTAGCTATGACACGTATAGGAGCTAAACAAATTATATTTGAAATGGATATAGATGATACACTAAATTCAAAGTATCAGGGAGATATAACAAAGATACAAAAAATATTATTAAATATAATTAATAATGCAGCAAAATATACAGATATTGGTAAGATTAAAGTAACAGTTAATTCAACGAAAGAGAAAGAATCAGATATATTACATTTTAAAATATCAGATACAGGTTGTGGAATAAAAGATGAGATGCAACAACACGTATTTACAGATAGTAAAGAAACTAGTGGTGTAGGATTAGCAATAACTAAAAGATATGTTGAAGCTATGCAAGGAACAATTCGTTTTGAAAGTGTTTATGGAGCAGGAACAACATTCTTTATAGATATTCCACAAAAACCAATAGGAAAAAAACAAATTATCGAAGATAAGAAAGAAGATGTAATAAAAGATACAATAGATTATATTGACTGTAGTAAATTTAAAGCACTAATTGTTGATGATGATATTCTTGATATAAAGGTTACTAAAAAGTTACTTGAGAAGTATAAATTTCAAATCACGACTATTTCTAGTACTATAGAGTGTATTGATAGAATAAAAGGTGAAGAAGTTTATGATATATTATTTTTAGATCATAAAATGCCTGATATTGATGGAATTCAAACAATGAAAATTCTTAAAAGTTTAGATGAATATAGTATTCCTAAAATTGTCGCTCTTACTGCTAATGCAGTTACTGGTGCTCGTGAATATTATTTAAGAGAAGGTTTTGATGATTATTTATCTAAACCAATTGATATTCATGAACTTGATAGAGTAATAAAAAAATATCTAAAAAAATAAAACAACATTTTTTAATGTTGTTTTTATTTTGTTTTTAATGCAACTGCAATTGTATAATTTTTTTCATGTGATATAGATAATTCTATATTTTTTATGTTGGTTATTGGTTTGCCATTTTTATTATTAAGTATTTCTATATCATGATATGTTAGTTCTTTTGTATTATTTAGGCATTTCATGATTGCTTCTTTTGCGGCAAATCTTCCAGTTAAATATGATAGTCCTTTTTCTTTATATTCTTTTTGTTCATTTTTTGTTAATACTAATTCTATAAATCTTTGATTTTTATTTTTTAGTCGTTTGTTTTCTACTATGTCGCATCCTATATTCATGAAATCACCAATTTTATTATAAAGGATAATTTCTTGAATTAAAAGATGTTGTATTATATAATTGTTTTGTAAGGTGATAGTAATGCAACTAGTATATAAATATGATATGAATTATATATTAACTCATAAAAAAAGTATTAAGAAGGAGTTATTAAATAAAGATAATTTTATTTCTAAAAATATTGCTATTTTAGGTGGTTCTACTACTAGTGAAATAAAAAATATTTTAGAATTATTTTTGTTGGATTATGGTATTAAGCCTAACTTTTATGAATCTGAATTTGGTAAATATTATGAAGATAGTATTTTTGAAAATAAGTTATTAGAAGATTTTAAACCTGATATTATTTATGTTCATACAACTAGTAGAAATATTATTAATTTTCCAAATATAACATGTTGTTTTGAAGAAGTTGATAATCTTTTGATTGATGAGTATAAAAGATATGAATTAATGTGGGAAAAATTGTTTTCTAAGTATAAGTGTACTATTATTCAAAATAATTTTGAGTATCCTAATGTTCGATTGCTTGGTAATAGAGATTGTTATGATAAGAGAGGAAGAGTTAATTTTGTTACTCGTTTAAATCAAATGTTTTATGATTATGCTTGTAGTCATGATAATTTTTTTATTAATGATATAAATTATTTATCTAGTTGTTATGGACTTGATAAATGGAGTAATGATTTATATTGGTATATGTATAAGTATGCTCTTGAATTAAATGCTGTACCTCATTTATGTTTTAATATTGCTAAAATAGTAAAATCAATTTATGGTAAAAATAAAAAAGGT
>JAEIGA010017013.1_pt1 | contig 11070 bp, 10 predicted proteins | sample 9270691 | NCBI WGS metagenome assembly JAEIGA01 (sample SAMN17057246, study PRJNA624740) | gut metagenome | biome: biome; isolation source: fecal sample | host: Bos grunniens | place: China: Xizang | collected 2019 | reverse complement strand
ATGCATTATATCCAGATAAAGCAACAATTATCTTATTAACATTCCGTAGTGAATTAGAAGCTAAATCATTATTAGAATCTGTAGGAATCTATGCTGATACTTTTGATTATCGTGGATGGCATAAATTAGTTGTTAATGCTGATGGAACAAAATCTGAAGGTGCTTTATTATCTGAAACTGAAGTATATGATGCATTTATTAAAATGTATAACACATTATATAATGTTAGAGGATGCCATATTGCTGAAAATGCTTATAAAGCAGATAAAGATGGATATACTTGGACATTAGATGATGATTGTGAAGAAAATGAATTTGAATTCACATATGTTGAATTAGCTAAGAAGAGTAGTACTATTGCGAAAAAAGTATTCGATAACTTAAAGGTTGGAGAATACACAGTAGCTCCTAATAAGTACTTAACAAAATATTTCTTAACAATTAAAGTTGCTGAAACTGTAGTTGATGAAGCGGACTATGTTGAAGCAGATGTTCAAGATCAATTAATTGAAAATGCATTAACTAATTCTTTAGTTGAATTCTACTTATATGAAAATCGTTTAGCAGCTGATTTAGTTATTTACGACCGTGGATTAGAAATCTTATATGCAGAAGATCACAAGACTGTATATGATGCAATCGGTGGTGAATATGATGCATATGCAAAAACTAAATTAACTTCTAATAAAAACGTTGCTACATTAAAAGTAGCTGGTAAAGAAGTAGCAATTACTGCTGATGATTTATTTAAAGTATTAGCTGATAGATACGGTGTATCAACAGCAATCGGTTATGTAAGTCAATTTATTGCACTTGGAAATTCTGAATTCAATAATGTATATAACTTTGTAACTGGTGAAATTTTAGATCAAGCAGCATACGATGAACTTTACAAAAATGAAATCGAAGCATACAAAAAAGAATTAAAAGCTGGTACATTTGAAGCTATCGGATACCCTTCTAATTATGGTTGGGAAAACTTCTTAAGAGATCGTTTCGGTGTATTAAATGATTTAGAATTAATCGCATTAGGAAAAGTATACGATGATGCATTAGATAAATTTGCAGAATCTCGTTATGTATTTAGTAACGATGCAAGTAAAGCAATCGCATCTTTATTCGAAACATTCTTCAAAGGTGATATCACTAGAGAAAAATACGAAGAAGAAATTGCTAAATATGTTGCAGATGCAGAAGATACAATCCAATATCAAATGCAAAAACTTGTTGATGAATTCTATTCAGTAAATGGTTATACAGTTAACGTATTTGTTGATTATGATCATAATGGAACTGCAGATGAAATGGATGAAGAAACTAAAGGATATGCTAATTTATTCTTAGAACAAATCATGGTAGCAGCAAACAATGAATCATATAATGGTAAAACTTATGCTGATCGTATTTCTTCAATCATTAAAGAATATAACTTAGCATCTTTAACTACTGATATTCAATTAGGTGGTGTATCATACGCTAAATTAAAATCATTAGGAATTGAAGTTAGTGTTTCAGCTACTACTGCTTATTCATCTGCAACTGAAACAGATGAAGAATTAGAAGAAATCTTCAAAAACTTCTGGAATGATGTTAAAGATGGTAAAGTAGAAGGAAGCAAATTTACTTCAACTACTAAAACATTAGACTTCACTAATGAATTAATTAGTGATACATTCGAAAAAGATAATACATTAAGTAAAGCTGTTGTTACTAAAGTTACTGATTATACATATACAGTTAATTCAACTAAAGTACAAATAGTATTACCTAGTGAAGAAGTTGTAGACCGTTACTTAGTTGTTAATAAACCAGATGATGAAAAGACAGATGAAGAATTAAGTGTTTCAGTTACAACAAGAGAAAAAGCTGCAGTTGAAGCTTACTATAAAACAGCATTAAAAGTATTTACAACTGATGATGCAATTGGTGATGCTTTAATTGAAGTACGTGAAGCAGATATGGCAAGCGGTAAGATTAGTTTTGCAAACGCAAGTGACAAAGCTAAATATGACGCTTTAATGGAGGCTTCTAAATAATGAAAAATAAGCGATAATAGATAAACTGATTTCAGTTTACTATTACCGCTTTTTTTATTACCAATTTTTCGAAAAAGTAAAATTTTAAAAAAATTGTATTATCTAATTGAAGAGGTGTTTTATATTAAAAAGATTATTTGTTTTTTATGTTTATTATTAATACTATGTGGATGTACAAGTGAAGAAGAAATAATAATTCAACAAGGCGCCTTAAACGTAGAACAAGAGGAAATTATTATTGAAATAAAAGGGGCTGTTAAAATACCAGGTTTATATACTTCATACAAAGGTGTTTTATTATTTGAAATAATTAATCAAGCTGGAGGCACTTTAAATAATGCCGATATGAGTAGAATAAATTTAGTTCAAACTATTAATAATAATACTTCAATTGAAATCCCATTTTCAACTAGCAATACTACTAAAAATAATATAATTAATATTAATACCGCATCTATCAATGAACTTATGATGCTAAAAGGAATTGGGAAGTCTAAAGCTGAAAAAATAATAGCTTATAGAAATACTCATAATTTTATTTCAATTGAAGAAATTATGAATGTGAGTGGAATAGGTGAAGATATATTTACAGAGATTAAAGACTTCATTACTGTATAAAAATTTAATAAATAATTATCATTTTATAGTTATTTTACTAGTTTTAACAGGTTTAGTATATTATCATAAAAGTATTGTTATATTACTAATATTGTTACTATATATAATATATATTTTTATAAAAAACCATTATGTAGCTATTATCTCAATTATAATTTTTAGTCTTTTTACAATAGGATTAGTAATTAATGAATTCAAATTTAAAAATGCAATTTTGGGCGAAAATTGGGCTTATATTAAAGTATTAGAAAGCGAAGAATTAAATAATACATATAAGTTAATAGTTAAAGTAAAGTACCAAAAGTATTTGATATATTCTAAAGAAAAATATGAAATTGGAGATATTTTATATATAAATGGTTACTTTGAAAGAATAGATACAAGTCATATAAATAGTTTGTTTGATTATCAAAAATATAGTAAATATCATAATATTGTAGGTAGAATTACGATAAAAGAATTTGGATATTTAGATAATGAATTCACTATATCTAAGATAAATAATTTATTTAGAGAATACTATAAAAATAATTTTAGTAAACTATCTTCATCATACTTACAAGCCTTAGTAATAGGCAATAAAGATTATTTAGATGATTTAGTAATAAATAATATTAATGATTTAGGTATTAGTCATTTATTTGTTGTATCTGGACTGCATATATCATTATTAATAGGTATCATTAGTAAGTTACTTAAAAAAATACCTTATAATAATATAATTCTTACTATTATATTATTAATATATACATTAATAACTAATCTCTCGATATCTGTAATTAGAGTTGTAGGGTGTTTTATTATAAAAAATATAAACAATAAATATAAACTAAAATTAACTACTTTAGATATTTTATCCATTGTAACAATAATGGTATTAATTATTAATCCATACTATTTATTTCGAAGTAGTTTTATTTTAAGTTTTGGTCTAACTTATGCTTTAGTTATAGGATCTCAACTAATTAATAGTCAAAACAAAATAATAAGTTTAATTAAGATGAGTATATATTGTCAGTTAATAAGTATTCCATTGTCATATAATTTTAATAATAAACTTAATATTTTAAGTGTTGTTTTTAATTTCTTTTTTGTTCCATTTGTTTCATATATATTTTTACCTGTTTCATTAATAGTTTCATTTTGTCCTTTTCTTAATAATACATATGAATTACTTATAAAATTATTTTTATTTTTAGTTAAAGTATCAAATAGTATTTCTATTTATATAACGATACCTAAGATAAATATTGTTTTTCTATTAATTTATTTCTTATTAATATATATGTTTTTTAAACTAATAGAAGAAAGAAAAACAAAAAGATTTATGATAGTTATATCATTAATATATATAAGTATTTGGCTAAATATCGCATCACTAGATATTTATGATCAAATAATTTTCTTTGATTTGCCGAATGGAGAGGCTACTTTAATCCATTCCGCATTTAATAAATATAATATTTTAATAGATACTGGAGATGTAGAAGAAAATAATACAATATCTTCATATTTAAATAAAAGAGGAATTAGGACAATAGATTATGTCTTTATAACCCATTCGGATAGTGACCATATAGGAGGGTTAGAAGATATTATGAAAAATGTTAGAGTTAAGAATATTATTACTAATATATATGAGGATAAACAAATATTTGAAGAATATAAGTTATATAATAAGAAAGTAAATCTACTTTATTTAAAAAAAGGGGATAGATTTAAATATTCAAATATATATATAGAATGTTATTCACCAGTTAAAAATTTAGGAGATGTTAATAACAATAGTTTAGTCTTTACGCTTATAGTAGATAATTTTACGATTTTATTTACTGGTGATATTGAGGAGAAAGCAGAAAAGCAGTTAACGAATAAAATAAAATGTAATTTATTAAAAATAGCTCATCATGGGTCACTAACTTCTACATCTAATTATTTTCTTTCATTGATAGAATATGATACAGCTATCATTATGAATGGATATCATAATATATTTGGTTTTCCAGCTAATAATACGCTTCTAAAATTAAAGGATTATTATATTACATCTTTAGAAAAAACAATAATATATCAAAAATTATTTTATCAAAAAGATTACTCGTGTTTTGCTTTTCAAAAAAAATAAGTTTTGATATAATATATATAAGAAAGAGAAAGAGGTATGTATATGGCATTAGAAGAAGTTTACTTATTTACCGGTACTGAAGAAGTGCGTAATCGTACAAAGATGGAACGTATACTTCAAAATGTAGATCAAAGCAAAACAAGTATCACAAGATATGATGCAGATTTTATTAGTATTCAAGATATAATTGAAGATGCGATTACGATACCTTTTTTATCAGATAAAAAAGTTATTATTGTTAAAAATCCTCGTTTTCTTACTAAAGAATCTTCACCAATGAAACATGATCCAACAACTTTTATAAAGTATTTAAAAGATCCTGTAGATACAACTGTATTAATGATTGATGCGGTGGGATATGTTTTAGATAAAGATTCAGAAGCAGTCAAAGCATGTAAAAAATATGCATACATTATTGATACTCAAGAATTAGAACCAGTTGAATATTTGGCATGGGTAAAAAGAAGTTTCGTCTTACATAATGTAGATATTGAAGACGATGCATTAAATTTATTAGTAGAATATGTGGGTAATGATTCCTTAAGAATGGAACAAGAAGTTAATAAATTAATTGCCTATGTAGGAGAAGATGGTATTGTTAATATCTCTAATGTTAAAGAATTAGTAGTTCCATCATTAGATGATGCGGTTATGCTGCTAGTAAATGCGATTATAAATAAAGATAAAAAGATGGCTATGAAGATATATTCTTCATTATCTAATAGTACTCAAGATGTTATGGGTATTATTTCCTTATTATCAAATACTTTTGTAAATTTATTTAAGGTAGCTAAATTATCAAAAGATGGATTTAAACAAGGTGAAATTGCTAGTATCTTAGGAATTAGTAATGGACATGCATATCATTTAATGAATGATATTAAAAAATATAATTTGGAAACACTAGAAGAAAATGTTTTAAAATTATCAAAACTTGATTATCAAATAAAAACTGGACAAATAAATAAAGAGTTAGGTTTTGAATTTTTATTATTAAGTATATAATGGAGAATAAAATGAAAAGTATAAAAGAAATGACTTTAAAAGAAAAAATAGGACAATTAATATTACCAGGATTCCATGGGTTTGAATATGATGAACATCTAAGAACATTAATTGAAGATTATCATGTAGGGAATGTTATTTTATTTACTCGTAATTTTGAAAATGCGGAACAAATGAAAAAACTAACTACTAAAATTCATGATGAAATTATTAAGAATACAGGCGTAGTTCCTTTTATCGCAATCGACCAAGAAGGTGGATTAGTAACAAGAATGATGAAAGATGTAACGTTTGCGGCTGGACCAATGACATCAAGTTCAGTTTCAGAACAAGCTGTTTATGATACAGGAAAAATGCTTGCTTATGATATGATTCAACTTGGAATGAATTTAAATTTAGCCCCTAGTTTAGATGTTAATAATAATCCTAATAATCCAGTTATTAATGTAAGATCATATTCAGATAATCCAGAAATAGTAAGTAAAATGGGTAAAAACTTTATTAAAGGTTCATTAGAATATGGTGTATTACCTTGTGCAAAACATTTCCCTGGTCATGGTGATGCGGCAGTAGACTCACATCTAGGATTACCTATAATTAATCATGATACTAAACGTATTCATGAAGTAGAAATGAAGCCATTCATTGATAATATCAATATTCCATCTATTATGAGTGCCCATATTCTATTCCCTGCATACGACAGTGTTCCTGCAACTCTATCTAAAAATGTTATTACAGGTGTATTAAGAGAAGAATTAGGGTATGACGGTATAGTTATCACTGACTGTTTAGAGATGAAAGCCATCGCTGATCAATATGGAACTGAAAAAGGAGCATTACTTGCGGTATTAGCTGGTATTGATTTATTATGTATTTGCCATACTTTAGAAAAACAAGTAGGAGCTTTAAAATTAATTGAAGAAGCAGTTTTAAATGGTACTTTAAAAGAAGAAGAACTAGATAAACATGTGGAAAGAATTCTAAAAGGAAAAGAAAAAACACTTCCTTACTTAAATGAATACTTCTATAATAAAGAAATGAATTTTAGTGATGAATATAAAAAACGTGCAAGCGAAATTGTTGATTCTTCACTTACACATATTTTAGGAGATAAACCTGTTTTAACTGACAAAACATTAATTATTGCGCCTGTTGCCCAAGCAAGAACAATTATTGAAGATGAATTCGATGAAAGAAATCTTGCGAAAGTATTGGCTCATTCATTTGATAATATTCATGTTTATGAAATGGTTAATGATGAAACATTTAAAAATCAAATCATTTTAGAAGCAAAACAATACGATCAAGTAATTGTATTTAGTTATAACGCAAATGTTACTCCTTGGCAAGTAGACTTTATTAATGATATTATCAAAGATAATAAGACATTTGTAATCTCTTTGAAAGGTCCATTTGATTATCATAAATATAATAATTTACAAAATTATATGTGTTTATATGAATACACACCTAATTCTATTAAAACAGTTGTTAAATACTTAAAAGGTGAATTAGAACCTAAAGGTGTATTACCGATAAAACTATAATAAAAAATAAAAAACATTAGGATTTCCTAATGTTTTATTTTTTGTCTATTAAGCCATTTGATTTAAAGCTTTTGATAAACGTGATTTTTGACGGCTAGCATAATTCTTATGATGAATTCCTTTAGTTACAGCCTTGTCAAGTTTTTTAGATGCAAAATTATATGCTTCTTGAGCTTTCGCTTTATCACCAGCTTCTACAGCAGCATGAAAATCTTTTAATGCAGTTTTTAGTGATGAATTGAAAGAAGCGTTTAATAATCTCTTCTTGTTGTTAGTGATATCACTTTTCTTTTGTTGTTTGATATTAGCCATTCTTACACCTCCGAAGATTTTTAACATACATATTGTACCACAATTACTTAAAAAAATAAAGTAATAAAGTAAAATATTTTAAAAAAAGTTATAAAATTCCAAATTTGGTGAAAAATATATTGAGGTGATATAATGAATAACAATAATAAAAAAGCTTATCCTTCATTTAGAACGGATTTAGCATATGAAGCAACTATGCGTATGGAATGTACTAAAGATAGTACAAATACCGAATGTACATGTGGAAATGTAAAAGTTACTAAAACAGTATTAGGTTCTTGTGATGGTAATGATCTTTGTAAAAAACCAGGAACTTATTATACAATTGATTTAAGTAATACCAATTTTCATGATTTCAAATCATCACAAGAAATAGAATTATCTATAATGGAAACCTTAAAATCATTACTTGAAGAACATAAACTTATAGATAAAAAATGTTTAGTTATTGGACTTGGTAATATTAACGTTACACCTGATAGTTTAGGTCCATATGTTTTAGATAATATTGTTATCACAAGACATTTATTCGAATTAGATACAGTTAATGTTGGATATTCTGTTGTTAGTGGTATTAGTCCAGGTGTAATGGGCTCAACAGGAATTGAAACATTTGATATTATTTCTTCTATTGTGAAAGAAATTAAAGTTGATTATGTGATAGTAGTAGATGCCCTGGCCGCCGCAAGTTTATCAAGAGTTAACAAAACTATTCAAATAACTGATACTGGTATTAGCCCAGGATCAGGAGTTGGTAATAAAAGAAAAGAATTATCACAAGATACTCTAGGAATACCAGTTATTGCGGTGGGAGTACCAACAGTAGTAGATGCAGCCACTATTACTTCCGATACAATGGAATATATTCTAAAATATTTAAATCATAAAGCAAATAAAAAAGATGTTCCGGCTAGTAAATTAAGCATAGAACCCATGAATGTCGATTATGAACAAGCAGAAGAAGCTCCTAATGATATGAAAAAACACCTAATGGGTCAAATTGGTTTACTAAGCGAACAACAAATTAAAACATTAATAGAAGATGTATTAACTCCTAATGGTTTTAATATGATGGTAACACCAAAAGAGATTGATGCAGATATTGAAGATCTAGCTAAAATTATTGCGATGGGGATAGATATAACTCTACATAAAAGTATTAGAGATAATTATTTAAAAGAATAATTTAAAACTAAAACAATTATAATATAATATGAAAAAACAAATAGTTATTATTTATACAATTACAATTTTATCGTTTATCAATAATATAATATTATCAATAGACACATATATATCAATTAATATAAATAATGTGTATAAGTTTATGCCTATTGGGAATATATATGAAACAATAAAAATAATTATTAAATATATAATGTACTTTTTGTTTTTTATAGAAATAAAGTGAGGGAACAATGAAAAATAAAAAAGGTATGTTATTACTGGTGATAGTAGTATTACTAGTAGGAATAGTTTTGGGATCTCAAAATAGTGTTGGAAGATCCAATTATTTTGAAGAAGCAAAAAATAATTTTGAAGAACAAATAACAGAAGAAAATAATAATTATCAAAGTATTGATACATCACCAAGTGGAGATATGTTAAGTAAAATAGCTATCAAAATAGATGAAAAAATAAATAGTTTATTAAATGCAATATTAGATAAATTAGTATAGATTGAGAAAAAAAGTCAAAGTAATTAAACTTTGACTTTTTAATTGAAATATAAAAAAATTTTTAGTAAAATATACGTATAAAAAATGATTTAATATGGTAGATTTTTAATGTAAAATATGATATAATATATATAATAGGAGGCATCATATGAATTTACCTAACAAGATAACACTATTTAGAGTATTGATGATTCCAGTAGTTATGGTTGTTGGAGAACTTTATTTTTTACAAGAAAAATATATGTTTGGAACTAATTTCTTAACAGTAGGTAATTTTATATTACTTATCTTGTTTATTATTTGTGCATTTAGTGATTTCCTAGATGGATACATTGCGAGAAAGAATAATATCGTAACTAACTTTGGTAAATTTGCGGATCCATTAGCTGACAAAATTTTAGTGCTTGCATTATTTATAATCTTACTAGAACAAAATAATGCATTAAAAGGCTGGATGGTAACTTTGATTTTCGCAAGAGAATTTATTGTTACAGGATTCAGGGTTATAGCAGCTAGCAAAAATATTAATATTGCAGCAGGTTGGCTTGGTAAAATCAAAACAAATTTACAATTCTTTAGCGTAATAATATTACTATTATTTGGGTTTATGAATAATGATATCATTCAAATAATTATTCAAGTAATATTATATGCAACTATTTTGATGACAATTATAAGTGGAACAGAATATATTATAAAAAACAAAAAAGTACTTACAAATGAAAAGGAGTAAAAATATGGTAGACGATAAAGAAAAAGCCCTAGCCGAAACGTTTAAAGCTATAGAGAAGCAATATGGGAAAGGTGCAGTAATGAAACTTGGGGATAAAGCTATTGAAGCAATCGAAGTTATCCCATCTGGGTCTATTGCCCTTGATGTTGCTTTAGGTGTTGGTGGATATCCTAAAGGAAGAATTATTGAAATTTATGGTCCTGAAAGTAGTGGTAAAACAACTTTTGCACTTCACGCAATTGCTGAAGCACAAAAAAATGGTGGATATGCTGCTTTTGTTGATGCTGAACATGCATTAGATCCTACATATGCCAAAGCATTAGGTGTTGATACAGATAATTTAATCTTATCTCAACCTGATAATGGTGAACAAGCACTAGAAATTGTGGAAGCTTTAGTTAGAAGTAATGCAATTGATATAATTGTTATCGATAGTGTTGCTGCACTAGTACCTCAAGCTGAAATTGAAGGTGATATGGGAAGTAGCCATGTAGGATTACAAGCAAGACTTATGTCACAAGCAATGCGTAAACTTGCTGGTATTATTAACAAGACAAAAACAGTTGCCATCTTTATTAACCAAATTCGTGAAAAAGTTGGTGTTATGTTTGGTAACCCTGAAACTACATCAGGTGGACGAGCATTAAAATTTTACGCAACAATTCGTTTAGATATTAGAAGAGTAGATCAAATTAAACAAGGAACAGAAGCTATTGGAACAAGTACTAAAGTAAGAGTAGTTAAAAATAAAGTAGCTCCTCCATTTAAAGTTGCAGAAGTAGAATTAATCTTTGGTAAAGGTATCTCATATGAAGGAGAAGTTCTTGATATGGCAACAAATATGGACATTGTTCAAAAAAGTGGTTCATGGTTCTCATATAATGGAGAAAGACTTGGACAAGGTCGCGAAAATATTAAAGAAATGTTAGTTAATAATCAAGAATTAACTAAAGAATTAGAAACTAAAATTAGAGAAAAATTAAAAGGGTAAGTGTCATCATTAGATGACATT
>JAEIGA010017012.1_pt1 | contig 11070 bp, 23 predicted proteins | sample 9270691 | NCBI WGS metagenome assembly JAEIGA01 (sample SAMN17057246, study PRJNA624740) | gut metagenome | biome: biome; isolation source: fecal sample | host: Bos grunniens | place: China: Xizang | collected 2019 | reverse complement strand
TCGCCTGCTATGAATACACCGTCACGCCATTCGTAGTCGTCCGCGTCGACTGGTTCTCCGCATAAATAGCAAATGCCGTTCTCGACTTTGTAAAGCAGTCGCCAGTCGATGTCTTTATTTACTCGTCGCTCTCCAATACGTTTGACGCGTTTGTCTTTTCCAACGCGGTTATTATGCTTTATCAAACATTCTTTAGAACAATACCTGTCCGTATCACGATATGAAACAAACAGTTCACCGCATTCACCACATTCGCGCATCACGGCTTGCCGTTGCTTTATCCGCGCACGTCGCACGAACTCGTTCTTGACTGCCGTCCTTATCTTTTCTTCTTCAGTCTTCTTTTGCTTAAGTTCTCTGCAAACAGGACAGTCCAGTCCGTTGTTCCTTGTATGCCGGATCGTGACCCACGACTTTGTAAGAATAGAGCCGCACGGTTCGTGCCTGATGTCTACGGTTCCGTCGCTGCCTGTGTAGTTTCCTACGTAGGTAAAGCCTTCGTATCGTTCAACCATCGCACGCCTTCGGTCTTCTTCTGCTTTGAGGTGTTCCTCTGTGAATATTGGCTTTCGGTAGGTTGCCTTTTTATTTGACCTTTTACCGCCAAGGCCTAACGCTTTACAGATGTTGTGGACCGCTCCCAATGTCAGGTTAAACTCTTTGGCGATGTCGTTCATACTGACGTTCGCCAGTCTGCGCTCGGCGATGATGACATTCCTCGCCGCTTTTTCTTCTCTCGTCATTACAGACCCCTCCGTAATACTGCCCAATAAAAAAGGCGCAGAAACGGTTGGGTAGTCCGCTTTCGTGTTGCAATCACTATCTGCGCCAGTTTATTAAATTGTTATTCCCTTATCGTGACGCGGATCACCGCGATGGTAGTAGGCATAGTCATAACGCGGCTGCACGATCAATTCGTGGTCAGGGTAACGCTGCGCGAATAATTCGGGTGTTAAGTCGTCCTGAATGTGCCGCTCGTAAGGGTTGCCATAGATTTCAGCCTGCGGATACTCGAACGGTATGCCGATGATGTAGTCGTGACAATGGCGGCGAGCGTAGGCGAGTACGTCCTGCGCGTCGCGCACGGTCATATGCTCGAGGACGTCACCGAAAATCACAAGGTCATACCATCGGTATTCGTATTCGATGATGTCGCAGTTCAGCACACGCCGATACTTGTCGCGCAGCCGGTGGTTGGTAATGTTCGGCGCGAAGATTTCCACCGCGTCCATACGCAGGTAATCGTTGAGCAGGCCGAACCACTTGCCGTCGCAGGCACCTACGTCAAGGCAGGTTGCACCGAAGCGGAAGTTCTCTTTTACCCATTTAACGACTGCGTCTTTTCCTTCGTCGTAACTTGCCATTAGTCCCTCGCTTGTGCGCGTCCCAGCGCGTCGACCTTATAGCGTCGCGGTCTTGCTCCGTGTTCCTTGGCGTGGCACTCACGGCAGACGGCGCGCAGGTTTGAGAAGTTCAGCGTGATGCTCGGGTCGTCTACGTTGTCCTCGGTAATCGGCACGACGTGGTGCACGATCTCGGCAGGAGTAAGACGGCCTTCGCGCAGACAGTCCTCGCATAAGTTGCCGACGCGCTCGCGGTATGTTTCGCGGCATCGCTTCCACGCGGTTGAGTTGTAAAAGGTGTATGCGGTCACGTTGACGGTTTATTCTCGAAGCACTCGCGCAGGTGCTGAAACTGATCATACTCCACGACGTCGCGCTGGCAGGTTGCGTCTTTGCATAGCCGGTGCGACTGCAAACAGATGCAGACGATCTGGCCGTGCCTAACTCGCATTAACACCCGAAGTCGTTTCGGTTTCATAATGGAAAAACAAAAGCGACCCCGTAATGGAGCCGCCTCTGCGAAAGAAGGTAGGTGGTAACTGTGATTTTGGCAATACCATTATAACACGGGAAAAAGTGCGCCAACGGTATTTAATGCAGGGCGCGCGCCTTTGTGACGGCTTTTCGCCGCATCTGGTACAGTTTGTCCATTATGAGATCAGGGTCCATTTCGACCCAGAACCACGCGTTGTCGCGGATAAAGGTTTCGACCTCGGTAAAGGAGAACCGTGGCACGTAGTAGGACCTTGATGCCTTCGGGCCTCGTACGATGACCCCGTCTTCATCCGCGATCTTTCCGTCACCGAGCAGGCGGCACAGTATGGTCCAGTCCTCGTATGCCCTTATAAAGACCGCCGCTGATAAGTGCCGCACGCCTTCGTTGTTCTTGATATGGTATTCACTCATAAAGTCCACGCTCCCTTGCTACGTTGTAAAGCAACCGCTTATTCCATTTGCGTATGGTTTCGGGCGAATAGTGCAGGGCGTCCGCGATGTCCCAGAGCTGCAGCCGTGGCCGCGTCCAGTAGTACAACCGCACGAAGGTCTTGAAGTCTGGGCCGAGGTTGTCGCAGTATTCCAGCGCGCGCTTGACGGCCCAGTACTCCTTGTAGGTCGGCTCGTCCTGCGCCTTGGCTATGATCTCGCCGACGGCGTCGCGCGGTGTGGACGAGTGCGGCATACCTGATAAGGACGGCGTGACCGACATCGCGATGATGTCCTCGTACTGCGCCACGCGCTGCGGATAGACGCGGACCATATTCTTCGCGTAACCCCACCACGTGTATTTAACGCCCATTGTCCTGCTCCTCTGGTATGGTTTTGATCGGGCACCAGAACGGCTTCGGCTGATCGTTTCGGTATACGTAGTGACCTGATACAAGGCAGACCCAGTCCTGTTCCGTCAGGAAAGGGCACCTCCAGCAGGTCGCCGGTTCTGTGAAGTTTTCGATGATGACTGCCATTTAGGGCCTCCTAAAAAACACGGTTATTTCGGGATATTTTCTGCTAAACGTATAATTTATCGGTTTAATGGGGTTTCGTCGCGCTATGGGCCGATTTTTGGCCTTCTCGCAGGTCCTGCGCGGCGCGGTTAAGTCACGGTTTCGGTGGCTTCGGCTGGAACCGCCTGCAGGCCTTCTTGCTCGGTCGCTTATAACGAGCCGTGTCGTGGTACCTGTAATATTTGCCGTGCCACTTCCATTGGAGTGCCGGTTCTATGCACTCGGTACCTCTGGCGGTCTTCGGGCCGCATAGGAAGATGCAGTCGCGGCACCTGCAGATCAGCTCGTCGCTCATTCCTCGTCCTCCCCACAATTCTGGCACGGTGTGTCGTCGTCCTCAAGGTTGTGTGTTTGTGCTATTACGCAGGTGTCGCACTTCCGTTCCGTCACCTCGTCCATTGATGCTCCGCAGTTAGGGCAGTAGTTTGACGCTATGTTGTATGTCTTGAACCACTCAACATTCGGGATAAGTGTTGCGTAACATTCAGAACAGTAAACCTTGTGCGGATAGCCGTCTGTCATTAACCACCGCCCGTGCTTCACTTCCTGCACATCTGCTGCTGGTACGGCCTCTACAAGTAATGCGATCTCCTTATAGGCCTTGTTGTTCGTCTTCACGAAACTGTCGTAGCAGGCGCGCATCACGCCTTCTGCGTCTATGTATTTTCCCATCTGGTCCTCCTTCCTAAATCAACCCGTCATTCCGCAGGAACGTCTTGACGACGCCCTTGTGCCGGTTCTTCTGGCGTGGGTTGTCTTCGAGCCACTCGCCCACGCGGTCCAGCACGTCGAGGAACGCCATCTTGTCGCTGACGCTTGCCTCCAGCTCGTCGTACTCGGCAGGCGTCAGCCAGACCCCACCGTAGTCCTCCCGAAGGGAAGAAGCATTCGTCTGTTTTTCTGTTTGCGCCGCAGGCGAATATATATTCTTTCTTTCTTTTCTTTCTTTATATTTATTTATTTGTATGCCGTCTGCTATGCCGACCGTTGTGCCGACCGCTATGCCGTCACCTGTGCCGTCGGTGCGTCGGTTGGCTTGCCGCGTATCTTGGTATAATGCGTAATTTTCAAGGGTTATGGTTGTGCCGTGCGTTGTGCCGTCGGTGCGTACCATTTCAGCACGCTCGAGTGACGCCATATACCTCCGCACCCTGTTCACGCTCCATTTCCAACGCTTCGCGAGTGTTCCGTATGACGTTACGACCTGCCCACGCTTGTAGACGTGTATGGTCGCGCCGTCGAACTTTTCCACATCCGCGAAGTTGGCGAGGCCTATAAGGTCGACCCACGCCTGACCCTTTGTAAATGGTTCGGCGAGCCACAGATCGCTTTCGAGCAGCTTGCGTTGTAGTTTGAAAAAACCGTCTTTCATTAGTTGCCACGCTCCAATATGTAACGTATTGCGTCGCCTGCCTTCTCGGGCGAGCAGAAGAGGAAGGTCACACCGTAGCGGTCCTGCATCGTGGTCATCGCCTTGGCGAGCCGTTCGCCGGTGATCGCCTTGTCGCTATCTATCAGGCGAGGGTTTACCCACCTGCGGACATCCTCAATGCTGCGCACGTTCTCGTCGTTTTCTATCAGCACGTAGAGGTGGCAGTCGTTGGCCTTGGCCTTTATAAGTTCCCTGCGGAACCGTTCGTGCTCCTCCTGTGAGCCGCCGATGTTCTGCGCGATCTCCAGCATTGACGCCTTGGTATCTATCGCGACCTTCGGGAAGGTGGTGTAGTCGCCCACGGGCAGGGCGCATCGGGTCACTTGGTCCCCGTGCGCCTCAAACGCCGTGTGCTTCTGCTCGTGCTTTCCCTTCTGCTGACGCGTGTCCTCTACGATGTTCATCGTTAGAAGAAGGGCATGTCGTCAGGCTGCAGGTTCTCGAACCCTGCCGGTGGTGCGCTGGCCTGCGTCTGCAGTTTTACCAGTTCTGGGACCTTGAAGCGGCCTTCGCGGATGCCGTCGACCGTGCGGTACTTGTCAACGTAGGACACCTCGCGGACCTCGCCGCGATCGGTGGCGCGTTCCTTGTAGCCGATGACGAGGCCGACCTGCTTGCCGACCAGCTCCTGTTCGTTGAGGCCCGTCTTGGCCTGCTCCACGTAGTTGGTGCCGTTGCTCTTGTCGACCGCGTGCAGGAACCCTTTGAAGGCTCCGTACGCTTTCGGCGTGTAGTACTGCCTGAACTGGTGGGCGTACGGATGTTCCTTGCCCCAGTCGTCAGCGTAATAGTCCTTGTACTGGCCTTCGGCGATGTCGTAGGTGCAGGTCAGGAACGGCTTTTCGCCTTCGGTGTTTTCCACCGCCGTGATCCGTGCCACGTAGCCTCCTGCAGGAAGCCTGACAAAGTCGCCGGTGCTGGCCTTTGCGTTTTCGTATTCTGTGCCAAGTGGTTTCATTGAGTTATTCCTCCTTTATAAGTCTTCAACAAACCTTGACAGGTCGTTTATGCAGTATTCGCAGGCGATGATGGTCGGCGAACCGTGTTCGTATATCTCGTAGACGAGATCGCCTTCGTGCAGGTCTGCGCCGCAGTTCGGGCATTCCAGTTCGAGTTTATAGTCAGGCTCTGGCGGCTCCACGCGGTCGCTGGCCTCGCCGTAGTAGTAGAGGCGGCCCATCACTTTGCCTCCTTGAGCGGTTTCAGTTCCCAGTACTCGCGGATCACCGCGTCGACGGCCTTCAGGTCGTTGTCGATCTCCTTGTCGGCGAACATTCCCATCGGGGTCTTCGCTGGCGGCTGGCCGTTGGTGACGAACTTGTAATGCTCGCCGTCCGTGGTGGCGATCAGCGTCACCGAGAACATTCCTTCCACGCCGAGCTGCTGGTCGAGCATCTTGCCGATGGTCTTCGCCTTCATGTGGCCGTACTCGTCGAACTCGGGGTGATGGAGCATATAGACGATGGTGTCGTTGCTCGTGCCTTTGATGATGGTGTCCAGCAGGAGCCTGAAGTTGACGGCCATCTGGGTGAACTTGTCGTAGCCTTTCTCGTAGGCTCTGGCGAAGTTCTCGAAGGCCAGTAAATACTGACTGTCGTCGATCGCGTATGCGTTGAACGTGTTTTTCATCAGCGTGCTTTTGATCGCTTCGTAGTCGCTCGTGTTGGCGACATCCAGTTTGCCCCTAAAGGGCAGCGGCTTTGAGGCCACGTTCAGGACCCCGATTTCGCCCTTTTTGAAGTTTCTTAATGAGGTACTCTTTCCCGTACCACTTGCGCCTAAAATCAAAACTGGAATACCAATAAGTCAACACTCCCTTCATATTTCCAAATGTAACCGCCGACTGTTTTGTAGTGTTTACCTGCACAACATTCGATGATGTGCGAATGACTTAATCCTGTTGCGATGCTTGCTTCTTTTCCGCTCTCGTAGCGGTTGATGAACTCGCCTGTCCTCGTAAGCTGGACCACCGCGCGCGATCTCTTTCGGCCGTTTTCCCTTGCCTGCTCCTTTATGCGGTTAGATGCTCGAAAACCTTTTAAGGCTTCTCTTGCGCGGTCTTTCGCGTGTCCGTAGTTTGAATTGTATTTATGCGTACACCACTCGAGATTTTCCACGTTGTTGTTCGTCCTGATCTCGTCCTTGTGGTTAACGCAAGGGTAGTTATTCGGGTTCGGGATATACGCTTCTGCAACAAGCCGATGCACAGACAACCGCCGATGTTTACCTCCATCTGCGAACAGTTCAACGGTTGAATACCCCGTCGTGCTGACAGATGGCTTTAACACGTGGCCGGTTATTGTGTTCTTTACCGTGCCGTCACGCTCTACCTCGTACCGTGGCCAGTTTGGTATTTTTCGTCCCACCTCTATCTCCTTTCGTTTCTAAACTTGTGCACCGCCGTTTCCCTTCTAAAAAGGCAGGGCACTCTGCTCGGTTGTTTGTAGGTGTGCGACGTCTTCAGCGGAACCCAGCCTTCCCCGTATGGGTTAGGGCACCGCCAGAAGGCGTACCACATATTTGTCGCCTGACGTACGCGGACGTGCTTCTTCATTCCGTCCATATCAGTTCACCAAGGCGTAAAAGAGAACGCCGTTAATGCGTACCTGCATTTGCTTGTCGCCGTCCTTGTCTTCGACGTACTCGAACTCGGTGTCGCCGAAGTAATCGAGGAACACGTCTTTGAGCAGGTGGACGCTCGGCTCGCTGGTAGTGCGCAGGCCTTCGTAGTTGTAGTGCGACCTGATGGAGCACACGCCGTCGTTTTTCTCCAGCTCGTATACGTTCTGCGCCACAAGGGTCAGCGCGACGAGTGTCAGGTCTTTCTTGTTCTTGTCCATCTTGTTACCTCCTTCCTATGCCATCGCCCAGAGAGCGAATACGTAGCCGATCAGCAGGCCCGTGGCCATGAAGATGGCCAGCGCCGTCAAGTTGCTCAGGAACTTCTTGTAGTTCCAGCGGTATTTCTTGCTCTTCATAAAAATCTCCCTCCGGTGCTATAGTCCCAATCGATGCTGCCGTCCGCGTACTTGTGGCACACATGTGCGAAAAACGTCCAGCCGCTCTTGGTGTTCTTAAATGTGGCATTGTAGCCGCTTACCGACAGACACTTGAAGGTGCCGCCGCCGTGGTTCTCGTAAATAGTCCCTACCTCCGGACTGAACTTCCAGCGCTCCTTCATTACTTCTTCGCCGCCTTCTTCGTGGTCTTCTTCGCCGGTTCCTTCTCGGCCTTCGGTTCCTTCAGCAGCTCTGCCTTGTCCAGCTCCGCCACCTTGATGCGGATCCCGCAGCTCGTGGTGTAGTTGTTCTCGATCGGTCCGATCATTTCCATGCCGGTGATCTCCAGGACGACCTTGTCGCCAGTCTTGAATTTTGCCATTTTGTTATTCCTCCTTTTCAATATTCTGGTGAAAAAAGTGTTTTCCAGTCGTTGTGTTGTATTTTGTCGTTTATCAGAAACCACTCTCCCTCGAGTCGGTATTCTGAATAAATCCGATGGAGCCCGTTTTCTATGACGTAAGCCTCTTTTTCTGAGTCGCACTTGATCAGATACAACACGCTTACTTTTCTCGGGTTCCCTGTTTGTATGCTACCGAGCCTCTTTTTAACGTCTTTTGCCACCCCGATTTTCACTGCATTGGTTCCGTCCGTGATAAAATACACATAGTACGGGTTGTCGCTTTCCTGCTTCGTGTGTTGGCTTATAAAGTCGAGCACAAACCATGCAGAAAAGATGTTTCTCTTAAACGGATCTGAAGCGCCCCACGGACCAGTGCTATCTGATAATCTGTGGTCGCAATTACTACACATCTCATAGAAGTCGTATCGGCTAAGCTCCACGTAGTCCGGAAGCAGTTGGCCATAACATAGAATTAAGTGGTTTGCCCCAAACTCACATATTCTCGAAAACTCGTGAGCGTCTTCACCAACAAAGCCGACGCCTCTTTCGTATTTATCCCTCGGCGATATTCTTCTTGGCGTGCGGAATGACGGCTTTCGCGTGTCTTCGCTCGCTGTTATGATTGGGGCGGCGCTGTATCCTTCTTTACGCCATCTCATAAAATAGTGTTCCCAGCTCGTCGTCACTGATCCCGAGCTTCTTGCGCAGAAGATCCATTGTTGATGCGCTCGGCATCGATCTGCCGGACACGATGTTCGACAGCGCCTGACGGCTGATGCCAATATCCTCTGCGCATGCTCCCAGCGTGTCGTACTTCGACAGGATCCGGCGACGAAGCTGATACCGTCGGTTAGTCATTGGGTACGATCCCTCCTTTCTCCAGCTGCTCGTAGAACCATTCGCATGCCCACCGGTTCGCGTCGCATCTCCTCACGCCGTGGCCGCAGGTCGTGTACTTCACGCGCTTGTCAGGCGACGGCTTGAAGAGCGGGCACTCACTGCAGCGATATTCTTCCCCGCGCAGCTCGTACTCGTCCGCCAGCGTCTCCGCAACCTGAATGCGCTCCTCGTATACGATGTACGCGCACATACCAGCGTTGTTGTTGAACTGCAGCTCGTACTTTGCGCCTTTTTCGGCCACCTCACGGAGCGCCGCGTTCAGTTCGTCCTCGAAGCCTCTTGCGGTTGCGCTCTGGATGACCCTTGCCTGTTTGAGTGTCATGTACTTCATAAAAAAAGTGCCCTCCTTTGTCGAGAGCACTCTACCACCGTGGCAGTTCATCTATATACTTTTACCTGTGATTTTAGGAATAGTTGTGCTCTCAAGTAGTATTATACTCGCCTATTTCCAAAATGTAAAGTAACAGTTATAAAGATGTTTATTTTTCCTCGATCGTGACCGTTCCTTCGATGCAGATCCACTTTGCGCGATCTTGCTCTGGGTCGTTCATGAACTCAATCTTCGCGCGAATCTTCCAGCCGTTTGTCAGAGCCTCGTTGATCAGGTTCTTCGTGCGGCCTTTGAACAGATAGCCGAGCTGTGTCTTGCTGCGCTTCCACATGACCTTTACGGCGGTCGGATCGTACGCGTTGTCCGGCTCGAGCACGAAGCTGACAGGGTCCTCTTCCTCTACGTCGTCGCCTATTCCGTCGAAGATCTCGGCGGGCGTGAAGATGTAATCGGAAAACTCTTTTTTTACGGGCTTTTTCTGTGCGGCGGCGGAATTGTCCACTGCCTTGGCTTTCGTCGCGCTATCAGCCTTTTTAGGGGCTTCTGGAGCCTTCTTCTTGAACAGTCCTAACATGGTTGTCTCCTCCTTTAGGTAAGTTTATTATGCCCTACCCTGCCGCCGTTTGCAAATAAAAAATACCCCGGCCGGAGCCGGGGCAGAAGAAAGGGGTGGTATGGATTATTTGCCGGTAAGGAGCCCCTTCAGGAGCGCTGCCATCTCTTCGCGCTTTACCGGGGACTGCGGACGGAAGTTGCCATCCGGATCTCCGACCATTATGCCGGTGTGCTGGCAGTAGTCTATGGCCGGCTGCGCCCAGGCGTCTGCAGGTTGCTTCGCCAGGTCAGCCAGGTATGCAGCCATCAGACCGGGGAACATGTCCCGGATCAGCTGCTCGGTTTCTGCTTTAGTCATGTCTTTCTCCTTGGGTTTGACAGCAGGGTTCTGGATGCAGCCGAGATACGTATAGGATGCGCCCATCCAGTAGCAGCCTGACTTCCATCCGTCGCCGAAGCGCTGGTAGATCACGAACTGCTTGCCGTAGTACTCGCTCTCGCTGGTGACGACCCGGTTGCCGAGATCCATCTCTACGATGGCGACGTGCCCTTCGCCGGTGTTGCCGCCTTTCCAGACCATGCAGCCGCCGAGCGTGGGGCGCCGGGTGATCAGCAGGCCCTGCTTGCGTGCCAGGTCAATGAAATTGGCCGCGTTGGTGTTGCCCAGGTACTGGCAGCCAGATCCGCCGAGGATGGAGTGGTATATCTCATTCCATCTTCCTGTGGCCCAGCCCACGCAGTTCGGCAGGACGTTCAGGCCCTTGTTGCGGTTCTTCGGGTTGCCCATGATGCAGGGATTATACCCGCCGACCTTCTTGGTGTTGTAGTAGGGGTTCCCTGCGGCCGGGATCACCAGCTGCGGCGTGAAGTTATTTGACATATTTATTCCCCTTTTCGGGTCTAAAGAGTCTTGGTTCACTCATAACTTATGTAGTGGGGTAATCTGCGTCTGTTCCTGCAATAAATCGGTACTGTTCTCCGTCACCCAACATTGAAATTACTTTGCCATCGGGTGAGTCAGTTAATTCAATCACCGTGAATGGAATGACAGAAAGAACACCACCATCATTAACAACATACTGAAAAACAACCGCAGTTGTAAGTATTGTGCTTTTAATTTCGCCAAAAGTTTTGTCCATCGTCAGCGTTTCATCACCGCTGATACCGACCATCAGTACACCGCCCCCGCCGCCGCCGCCAGAGCCGTTGTCGATGATGGCCTGCAGGAAGGTTTCCTCTCTGGTGATGGGCGTAGGCGTGACCACGTTCTGGCCGCCAGCCTTCGCAAGGAATGTTTCTTTTCTCGTGATGGGAGTTAATTCGTCACTCATTTGTTTTTCCTTTCTGTCATTCTTCGACTTCTGGCAGGCCTGCCAGCGAGGTTAATATGGAGATCACGCCAGCGACCGCCGATATACTCAAAATACCGAGCCAGTCCACGTCGGTGAAGTACTGGCCGACGGTGAGCATCGACACGGCAGTCTGCGCGACGGTCTTCAGCGCGCGGATCAGCGCGGCCTTCAGCCATTGTTTGGTGAATATTTGCATTTAGGATGCGCTCCTTTCCAAGTCGTCCAGCCGATGGTTGGCGACCTTGATTTTTTC
>JAEIGA010017011.1_pt1 | contig 11070 bp, 7 predicted proteins | sample 9270691 | NCBI WGS metagenome assembly JAEIGA01 (sample SAMN17057246, study PRJNA624740) | gut metagenome | biome: biome; isolation source: fecal sample | host: Bos grunniens | place: China: Xizang | collected 2019 | reverse complement strand
GATTTGTGGTTGAGGCGGATGAGTTCGACCGCTCGTTCCTTCAACTCTATCCCGATGCTGCGGTGGTCACCTCGGCCGATGCCGACCACCTCGACATCTATGGCACACACGAGAAGGTGAAGGAGGCATTTTCGCAGTTTATTGCCCAGATCAAGGAGGGTGGTATGCTTGTGATGAAGCGTGGTGTGGATGTCGCCATTGCAAATGATAGAATTGCGGTCTATTACTACTCTTATAACGAGGAGTGCGACTTCTATGCCAAGAATGTCGAACTTCTCGAGGGCGGCTACTACCGCTACGACATTGTCACTCCAACGGGTGTCGTCGAGGGTTGTGTACTCGGCATCCCAGGTTGGGTCAATATCGAGAACTCGGTGGCAGCGGTGGCCCTGTTGTGGTCGGTTGAGCGCGACTTGAAGGACCACGATGCGGTACGCAAGGCACTTCGTGACTTCTCGGGCGTGAAGCGTCGCTTCGAGTTCTATATGAACACTCCGCAGGGTGTCTATATGGACGACTACGCTCACCATCCGCGCGAGTTGGCTGCTACAATCACTTCGGTTAAGCAGATGTTCCCTCAGCGCAAGATGACCGCCATATTCCAGCCTCATCTCTACACTCGCACACGCGACCTGTACGAGGAGTTTGCCGAGGCGTTGAACGAGGCTGACGAGGTGGTGCTCTTGCCGATATATCCGGCGCGTGAGTTGCCTATCGAGGGCATCACAACAGAGATAATCGCCAACCTCGTGACCAAGCCGTGTCGCATTGTCGAGCGCGAGGCGTTGGCGGCAACCATCGGCGAGATGGATACCGATGTGGTGGTGTCGTTCGGAGCGGGCAACATCGATGCTTGCTGCAACGATATTGCCCACGCAATATCGTTAAAATCGTTCTGATGGGTAAATTTTGCACTGCACTTCGGATGTCGAAATGCTCACATACCTTTTAGTATGCTGCGCTTTCGCCACCTCGTTTAGCACAAAATTTCCACCATCATTTACGATTTTAGAAAAGATTAAAATTTTGCATTTTGCATTTTGGATTATAAAAGCCAATGTCTAATGGCCAAAGGCTAAAAGCAAAAAAAAAGAAAGATGTGGCGTAAGATAGGTGAAATAGTAGCATCATTGGTGGCGATGGCGGTGGTCATTGCCTACCTCTGCTATGCCTCTATGCTTACGACGCAGGTGCGCAAGGAGCAGTCGGTGACCGAGGTTGTTATCTCGTTCGACAAAGGCTCCGAGAAGCATCGTTTTGCCACTGAAGAGAAGATTCGCAGGCAGATTGCTCAGGGAGGTTTTAAGGTCGAGGGCAACAATATCGACCGCACCGATGTGGTGGGAATAGCCCAGCTCATCGCCAGGAATAGTTATGTGAAGGATGTGGATGTCTACACCACCTGCTCGGGAAGACTCTATGTCGATATCGAGCAGCATACCCCAGTTTTGCGCCTCTTGAGTGGTGGCTACAACTGCTACATCACGGCCGAAGGCGAGGTCTTTCGTTCGCCTAATGGAGCGGCGTGTCATACGCCTGTTGTGACGGGCAGCTTCCGACCTATATTCAAGGCCGACTTCGAGGGTAGTATTGCCGGCTATTACGCCAAGCTGATAGCCTCGGAGGATAAGGATGTGGCTCTACTCAACAAGCAGATATCGGAGTCGAAGCACAACTATCGCAGTTGCGTTGAGCGTATACGCCAGCTCGGCAAGAGCCGTCGACGCAGATTCTTGGAGGATGATGAGAGTCTGAAGCTCCGCCGTGTTGGTATTGATAGAGAGATAAAGGAAGAAGAGAACAACCTTGCGAAGTTGCGTGCCGAGCTCCGACAGTTGCAGGGCAAGAAGCAGCGAGTGTTGCAGCGCAAGGCAAGGTTGATGAACAGTTGTAACGATATCCTCTGCTTAGTGAGTTTTGTCGACCAGATTGGGCAAGACTCCTATTGGAACGAGGAGATTACGCAGTTCGATATCAGAAGCAACTCGCTTGGTGAGATATCGATGCGTATGTTGCCACGCAGTGGCGACTTTGCAATAGAGTTTGGAACATTGTCGGAGCGGGATGTCAAGCTGGCAAAGTTGCGCAAATTCTACGATAAGGGACTCTCACACATAGGTCATAGCTACTACAAGAGCATTGATGTGAGGTTCGACAAACAGGTAATATGCACAAAATAGATATGGAAAAAGAGTATGTAGTAGGTATAGACATTGGCTCTTCGCGTGTCACCGTAGCAGTGGGTCTTCGCAAAGAGGGCGCGATTTCGATTCAAGGAGTCGAGACACACGATGTGGGCGCTAGTGTCAGAGATGGAGATATCCTCAATTTTGTCGATCTGGGCAAGGCTATCGTGGCGGCAAAGCAGAGCCTCGAGCAGGAGCTCTGTTGTCGAATCGATTCGGCCTATGTAGGCGTATCGGGCAAGTCGGTATATTGCGTTCGCTACGAGGATTATGTCGATGTGACAAATCCTACCAATTGCGTACGCGAGAACGAGCTGCGCGAGTTACACAAGAGAGTCGAGATGGTCACCTCTGCCAATGGTGACGAGATTGTCGATCGCATACCGCTTCGCTATCGACTCGACAATATGCAGGAGGTGAGGAATCCTATCGGCTGTTATGGTCATAAACTCTCGGCTACCTATCTGCTGGTGTTGATTAGCAAGCAGCAGATCGATATGGTCAAGCGTGCCTTCTATAGTGCTGATATTCAGATTGAGGGAGTCTGTGTCAACCCTGTGTTGCTGCCCGAGGTGCTTCTTACCGAGAGCGAGGCCGAGGAGGGTGTGATGATTGTCGATTTGGGTGGCGACCTTACCGATATATCGATTGTGCGTGAGGGTAAGTTGTCCTACTTCTCGTCGTTGCCTATCGGTGCGTCGAGCATCGACCGCGACCTCTACGAGCACTTGCAGGTACCCAAGAAGGATGTCGAGCGATTTAAGCATATTCACGGACACGCCATCGCTGCGGTAGTGCCCGAAGATACCGCCTTTACGGTGTTGACCGCAGGACATAGAAAGCGACAAATTCTCCACCGCAATGTGGCGGTGATTACCGAGGAGCGACTCAAGGATATCGCCTCGTTCATTGCACGCGCGTTGAAGGGTGTGCAGTACACCAATAAACTGCACTGTGGCGTGGTGCTTACGGGTGGCTCGGCCTATCTCAAAGAGATCGATGAGCTCTTTGCCCGTGAGTTGAAGATGAGTGTGCGCCTGGGTTGCACATTCAATGGCATCGATGACGATTCGCAGGAGAAGGTCTCCTTCCCTGATGCTGCGGTGGTTGGATTGCTGCACTATGGTGCTAAGCACAAGCCTTGCAATGTGCTGCCTCAGTTCTCGACTATGGAGCGAAACAAACAGCAGGGGAATGATAGACCAGAACCGCCTACGAAGCCAAATGGTGACACTCCGCCACCATTCAGCGGGGATAATCCAAAGCCGAAAGATGAGCCAAAGGGTGGAGAGCAGGTGCCTCAGCCACCAGTATCGGAGACTCCTTTGATACCGGAGCAGGGTCAGCCAACCGAGTCTACGAATAACGACAAACCCGAAGATGGCAACAACGCTGGCGAAACCGGCCCTGTCAATGGAGAGACTGTCAAGGGTGGCGAAAAAACCGATGATACGACCGGCGAAGAGTCGGGCAAGGATAAGCCTAAGCCTGAGCCAAAGCCTACTGGAGATGGCTCTAAGCCAAGAGGTAACTTTATGACCAGATGGGCAGAGCGGATAATGAAGGGGGTAGATGGCCTCTTCGAGAAGAACGACTATTTATGAAATGACGACGATGAAGACAGAGACTTATAATGTATTTGACGATCTCGCCACAATAACGAGCCAACCGTCGCGTATTATGGCGATGGGCGTGGGTGGTGCCGGAGGCAACGCTATCGAGCATATGTGGGAGATGCAGATCGAGGGTGTGAACCTCGCTGCTTGTAATACCGATAGCATCGACCTCGATAAGTTGCATATTGCCAAGGAGAATCGCATTCTGCTTGACGATGGCAACACTCCAGGAGGTGGTGCGGGAAATAGAATGGAGCGTGGTGCTGCGTGCGCTGCTGCTTCGTTGGACAAGGTGCGCGATCTGTTCAAGGCGCGTGGAACAGAGATGCTCTTCCTGGCTGCAGGTATGGGTGCTGGCACGGGTACAGGAGCAACCCCTGTGATAGCGGAGCTGGCACACGAGTTGGGTATCCTCACCATTGCTATTGTGACCACTCCCCCTCAGAACGAGGGTCCTCATCGTAACGAGCAGGCTCAACGAGGCATTGCCAAGTTGCGTAGGTATGTCGACGCTATGATTGTGCTGAGCAACGATGCCATCGACGAACTCTATGGCCATCTTCCTGCAAGCACGGGCTTCGATCGTGCCAACGATGTGATAGCCTTTGCCGCTAAGGGTATAGCCGAGATTATCACTCACCGCTCCAACCTTGTACACGTCGATTTCTCCGATGTATGCACAGTGATGCGTTCCAGTGGCAATGCGATTATGGGTGTGGCTACCGAGTCGGGCGAGGATCGAGCCGACAAGGTGGTCGATTCGGTGCTCAACTCACCACTTTTGGGCAAGACATCCATTAGCGGAGCTCGTGATGTGTTGATTAATATCTCGGTGTCGAAGGCTGACGGATTGACGCTCAACGAGGCGCATCGTGTGCGTGATCGTGTGCAGCACTACGCCAAGACCGAGGATGAGAATGGCAATGTTCGCCTCACCAACATCATCTGGGGTATGAGTATCAAGCCAAACCTCAATGAGGAGGATATAGAGGTTGTGATTGTGGCTACGGGCTTCGACGAGAATAACCTCGATAACTATGTCCCAACCATCAAGCAACCTATAATAGAAGAGGTGCCAGAGGTGGAGGTTGTCGATACTTCGTCAACTGAAAGTGCGGAGCAGAAGGGGTCGAATACGGTTGAGGGTGGTAGTGACGAGACTACGCAGCCGCAGTCAACCCCATCGACTTCCACTTCTGTGCACGTGGACAAATATCGTCGCCTTACGCCGGCGCCTATTGAACGCCCAGCACGCAACTTCTTCGAGTTCGAGGAGTGCAAGCGCACGCCAGCCTATCTCAAGCACGAGGTGCCACTTGTCAATGTGAAGGTTGTGCATCAGGTGAGCGCGCTCGAGAAGGATGAGACCGAGGAGGCGAATAGTGGCGAGATGAAACTATTCTAAACAATACAAAGAGGTTTAGCTGATGAATTGGATAGAGTTTTTGGGATGTCCGCCCGAGACGATAGTGCTTATGGTGGTGACATTGTTCCTGCTGATGCTCTCGGGTATGATGTCGGCATCGGAGGTGGCGTTCTTCTCGTTGCAACCTGCCGATATACGCCACCTCAAGCAGCGCAATACGATGGCTTCGGAGCGAGTGCTCAAGTTGCTGAAGAACAGCGACTCGCTTTTGGCTACCATTCTCGTGGTCAATAATCTGGTCAATATCGCCATTGTAATATGCTCGTCAAAGGTTGTGCATACCGTGTTCAAGTTCAACAATGCGACCGTAGAGTTCCTTGTGATTAGTGTCTTTGTCACATTCCTGCTGTTGCTTTTTGGCGAGATCTTGCCCAAGATTGTGGCGCAGAACTCCAATATGAAGGTGGCTTTGGCCTTTTCGCAGCCACTCTCGATAATGCGCTTTCTATTCTATCCGTTCTCCTACATACTCATCAGTACAAGTGGTCGCGTAGGTAGAATGGCTACGCCTAATGCCGAGAATATCTCGATAGAGGAGTTGGCCGATGCAGTCGATATGACCACCGAGCCCGAGAGCGAGGAGCAGAAGATTCTCTCGGGTATTGTGGCTATATCCTCGCGTGAAGTCGAGGATATTATGCGTCCACGCATCGATATCAAGGCGGTTGAGCAGACTATGACCTTCACCGAGGTCAAGGCTGTGATTACCGAGACGGGCTACTCTCGTTTGCCTGTCTACAACGAAGACCTCGACGATATCAAGGGTGTGCTCTTTGTCAAGGACCTGCTCGAGCACATCTCCAAGGGCGATGAGTTTGGCTGGCAACGACTCATTCGCGAGCCATACTTTATCCCTATGCATAAGAAGGTCAATTCGGTGCTCGACGACTTCAAGCGTCACAAGTTCCATATGGCTATTGTGGTCGACGAGTATGGTGCTACGCAGGGACTTATCTCGTTGGAGGATATCCTGGAGGAGGTCGTTGGCGAAATTTCGGACGAGAGCGATGTCGACGAGTCGTTCTACCGTCGTCTCAACGAGAATACCTACCTCTTTGAGGGTAAGACACATATTGTCGATGTGACTCGAGTACTTGACCTCGATGACGATCTCTTCGAGGATGTGCAGGGCCGTGCCGAGACACTCGCGGGCCTTATGCTCGAGATCAACCGCAACTTCCTCAAGAAGGGCGAGGAGGTGTCGGCTCACGGTGTCCGCTTTGTGGTCGATAATATCGTGGGACACCGCATCGATAAAATCAAGATTATAGTCAAGGGTAATGAGTAGCCGACTCATTGTTGAGGCCATTGCGTCAGAGGAGACTCTGCTTGCGCTCGCTACTGCCGAGGATCGCGCCTTTGTCGAGCAGTTCGGTTCTGCCAAGCGTCGTTGCGAGGTGCTCACTTGGCGTGCTATGGTGCGTCGTGAGCTAGGCGACGAGGTGGCTATCTCGCACGATGAGTATGGCGCGCCTCAGGTCGATACTCCTGATACCTATATTAGTATATCGCATAGCCGCGATAGGGTGGCGCTGCTCATCTCCGACTCTCCGTGTGCGGTCGATATCGAGGATGCCGCACGCAACTTCCGAGGAGTGGTTCAGAAGTATCTCTCCCGCACAGAGCAACTTTTGGCGGAGCGGTACGACCTCTTTGCCGAGATGTGGTGCGCCAAGGAGGCTCTCTACAAGTACTATCGAAAGGGTGGTCTCGACTATGTGGAGCAGATTTCGATTCTTGACTACGATGCTGATTGCCAATCGTTTGAGGCCTCGATTTGCGGTGGCGAAACCATTCAGGTAGGGCTAAAAAGAGAGGACAATCACGCGATTGCCCTTATCGGTTAACGATATCTTTGTGCTATTCTGCGAGCAGTGTTTCGCACATTCTCTTTGGCTATGGCGGGCGTCATAGCCTCTTTTTTACCCATCCCTTCGGGTGTTACGCATTCGATAGAGTCGAATCCGCTATTCCGCAACCCGTCGCACCATTCCACCGCACCGCCAATGGCGATTACGGGTATGTTTTGCCTCTGTGCCGCTGCCAATATTCCACTCGGTGCTTTGCCCATAACGGTCTGGCTATCAAGCCTTCCTTCGCCCGTGATAACGAGGTCGCTCCCCTCGATTCTTTGGTCGAAACCGATAGTCTCCATCACCATATCTATGCCTCGCTTGAGTTGGGCGTCGAGTATTGCGTGGAGTCCACCTCCCACGCCACCTGCAGCACCTGCACCCTCCATCTCGCCAATCGAGCATCCGTTGTACCGCTCGACCACCTCGGCAAAATGGCGCAAACCTCTGTCGAGTGCCTCGACCATAGTCGCATCTGCCCCCTTTTGCGGAGCGAATATGTGTGCCGCACCCTGCTCTCCGCAGAGTGGATTTGTCACATCGCACGCCACGACAAACTCGCACTCGCCGAGTGCTGCAATGTGTTGTACGTCATCTATATATTCAATCTTTTCGAGATCCTTGCCTCTGCCCTCTACCTCGCATCCCCGACCATCCAAGAAGCGATAGCCGAGTGCACGAAGCATCCCCACGCCACAGTCGTTGGTGGCACTTCCGCCTATGCACATCAGCACCCTTCGGCAACCACGCTTCACTGCGTCAGCCACCATCTCGCCTGTACCATAGGTCGAAGTCTCCATTGGGTTGCGCTCACCCTCTCGCAGTAGTGTTAGTCCACTTGCCGAGGCAAGCTCTATGATGGCGCTCTGCCCCTCGCCGATTATGCCATATTTTGCCTTGATGGGGCGTAGCAGAGGGTCGTGCACACCTACCTCGATATACTCTCCGCCCATCGCTCCGACCAACGCTTCGAGTGTCCCCTCGCCACCATCCGCAATGGGCAGTGTGGCTATCTCGCAGTCGGGTAGCACCTCGCGCCACCCTTCGGCAAAGGCTTCAGCCACCTCGCGCGACGAGAGCGATCCCTTGAACGAATCTATGGCTATGGTGAGTCGTTGCATATCGAAAATGAGGTTTCTATTATGCAAATGTAACAAAAAATAGAGAATAAAATGCGACAAAACGAGAGTTTTTGTATCTTTGCAGTCGCAATGAGCAAGACCGTCACACAATCACTCGGCACCGACAGCATAGGCAAGCTACTATTCAATTATGCTACGCCAGCCATCATCGCGATGGCTATATCGTCGTTGTACCACCTCATCGACAGCGCCTTCGTAGGTCACGGTGTGGGTGGAGCAGCCATTGCCGGTATGGCTATCACTATGCCGATTATGAATATCGGCTCGGCCTTTGGTGCTATGGTGGGAGTGGGAGCGGGTGCACGCATCTCGTTGCGTTTGGGCGAGGGTAACAAGCAGGCTGCCGAAAAGACCCTCTGCAATGCGGTGCTGCTCAATATCGTCATCGGTTTTACGATAATGTTGCTGATGCTCACCTTCCTCGATGATATTTTGGTGCTTTTCAGCGGAGGTAAGGCATCGGCCGAGACTCTCGAGTATGCTCGGGACTTTATGCGTATCATCCTGCTTGGCAATGTTACTGCCCACCTCTATTTCGGTATGAACGATATGATTCGTGCCTCGGGCAGCCCTCGCAAGTCGATGGCCATAATGCTCACCTCGGTGGTTATCAATCTGATTCTCAATCCGCTCTTCATCTTTGTCTTTGATTGGGGCATTCGAGGCTCGGCTCTGGCTACCGTCATCTCGCAGTTTGTCGCCTTTGCTATCGCTCTGTCGCACTTCTGCTCCAAGAGGTCGTTCCTCCGCTTCAAGCGCGAGGCCTTCCACTTCGACTTGAAGATTGTGGGCAATATCCTCTCCATTGGTCTTGCGCCATTTCTGATGAATATCTGCGCCTCGATTGTCGTGGCATTTGTCAACACCGCAATGTTGCATTATGGCGGCACAGGTGTTCACGATATGGTACCACGCGAGCAGGGAGCTGCCGATTTGTATGTGGGTGCATATGGCATAGTCAACCGCATAGCCTTGCTCTTTATTATGGTGGTGCAGGGCTTGAATCAGGGTATGCAACCTATCGTTGGCTATAACTTCGGTGCGAAAAACTATGCCCGAGTACGTAAGGCTGTCTATATGACCATCTGCTGTGGCGTTGTTATCGCAACCCTCGGCTTTCTCTTGGGCGAATCGATACCTCACCTCATCGCACAGGGCTTTGTCGACTCGTCGAAGGGTGGTAGCGAGCAGATGCTCGTCGATATCGCTGCGCAGGGTATGCGCTTGGTGCTGATAATGTTCCCGCTTGTTGGCTTCCAGGTTGTTGTGGGTGGATTCTTCCAATATATCGGCAAGGCTCAGCTCGCCATCTTTATGTCGCTCACCCGTCAGTTGCTCTTCCTTCTGCCGCTGTTGTGGTTCTTGCCACGCTCGCTCGGAGCTTATGGCGTGTGGATCTCGATGCCTATTGCCGACTCCGCTTCGATTCTCTTGGCGGCGGTCCTCTTCGTGTGGCAGATGCGCAAGATTCGCAGTATGGAGAGACGATAGTCTCACTCTGTGTGGTGAATAATTTCATTTTTTTGTATATTTTTTGATATTTTGGCTAATTTTTTGTATGTTTGTAGTCGAAATCGTGGCTATTTTTGTATAAATACCTTTCGGTGTATAAAGATTTTGACGGGTATATTGCGCTTTAATTGGCTAGGTTTCAGTGGGTTACAAAGGTTGAAAGAGTGTTTTTCGCTTGGGCGAACACAATATTTTTTTGATTACAATTTTATCAACTTTAATTTATAAGCTATGAAAAAACTTTTACTTGTTTTGGCTGCAGCCTTCACTATGGTTGCTTGTCAGATGGATGCAAATGATTTGAACGTTGCCACAGGTGACGCAGTCGTATCATTCGCAATCGAGACTCCGGTTGTTGCAAGCCGTGCTTACAGCGATGGCTACACTGCAACTCATCTTCAGTATGCTGTTTACGATGCAAACGGCAAGGCGTTGACCAATCTCACCAACACTGCTGCTGAGATTCACGGCTCTACTACCGTAGATCTTCAGCTCGTTACAGGTAACGACTACACCGTTATCTTCTGGGCGGCTGCTCCTAATGCTCCTTACACCGTAGACTTCGGTGGTAGCCTTGCTGAGGCAGCTGTATCGGTTGATTACACCACCGCATTGAGCAACGACGAGAATCGCGACGCATTCTTCAAGCGTCACGACTTCACAGTTCGTGGTACTCAGACCGAGACTATCGAGCTCCGTCGTCCTTTCGCTCAGCTTAACATCGGTACTAACGACTACTTGGCTGCTAAGGATGCAGGCTACGAGCCTACTTTGTCGGCTGTAACCGTAAGGAACATCTACAACACCCTCAAGCTTGCTGATGGCGCAGTAGATGGTGCAGGTGAGGTTGTTTTCGGCTACAACGCTATTCCTACAGGCAAGACTTTCCCTGTTACTGGTTACGACTATCTCTCGATGAACTACTTGCTCGTAGCTGCTGACAAGGCTTTGGTTGACATCGAGGTTGGTTATGGTGAGGCTAACGCTACCCCTAAGACTCGCATCGTGGGTTCGGTACCAGTTCAGCGTAACTATCGTACCAACATCTTCGGTCAGTTGATGACCAGCGATGTCGACTTCAACGTAATTATCGTTCCTGAGTACAAGGATGCATACAATTTGGAGCCAGTGTTCGCAGCTGATAAGGATGTGTTAGCAAAAGTCCTTGAGAATGTAGCTGAGGGAACTACAGTTGTTTTGAAGGAGGGTGTTGATTTTGGTGCAGTTACTCTTGGTGAGTTGAATAATGTTACTATCGAGGGTAATGGTACAGCTATCCGCCTTATAACTGATGCTAACACTAATCTCGAGAATGTTACCATCCGCGACATCAAT
>JAEIGA010017010.1_pt1 | contig 11070 bp, 11 predicted proteins | sample 9270691 | NCBI WGS metagenome assembly JAEIGA01 (sample SAMN17057246, study PRJNA624740) | gut metagenome | biome: biome; isolation source: fecal sample | host: Bos grunniens | place: China: Xizang | collected 2019 | reverse complement strand
GAACATCTCCACTTGGATTATCATCCTTGGTATCATTCTGATTGAGAGTGTGCCCGTGATTTTCTGGGTGGGCATTGCAACCATTGCGGCCTCGGCTCTCTTCTCGATTGTGACCCTGCCGGTGGAGTATAACGCCTCCGAAAGGGCGCTGGTGTGGCTCGAGAGTAGTGGCACGCTGCCCCCTGCACAGATGAGCGGTGCCCGCACATCGCTACGCTGGGCGGCTCGTACCTACCTGGTGGCGGCCCTGAGTGCCATTGCAACGCTGCTATACTACCTGGGCTTCGCGCGCGATAACGACTAACCCCAAATTCCTACACCCACAAAACCTTCCCAAACGATGACAATCCAGAGCCTTGACCATAGCGCAACCCTCTTTCTGAACTTCGATGGCGGAGTTCTCCTGGACCGCTTTATGTGGTTCGCCTCCGAGAAGTTCACCTGGCTACCACTCTACCTGCTCCTTCTGTGGTTTGTGGCCCGCAAGTGGGGCTGGCGCTATATGCTTGTTGTTTTTGTGGCGGTGGTGCTTGGTGTGGGACTCAGCGACCAGATATGTAACTTCTTCAAGGAGACCTTCCAGATGCTTCGCCCCAACCGTGTGGAGGGCGTGAAGGAGTACCTGCACTATGTGCTCAACCCGCTCAAGGGGGAACTCTGCATCTATGGCCGCTATGGTACCATCTCGGCCCACTCGGCAACCACCATCTCCATCTTCACCGTCGTTGGCCTCGGCGCACTCCGCTCTTCGAAGTGCTACTGGCGCTGGATGCCCTTGTGGGTTGTGTTGGTGGGCTATTCGCGCATCTATCTGGGTGTTCACTTCCTCTCGCAGGTGCTCCTCGGCTGGATTCTGGGCGCACTTGTGGGCTATGTAATCGTCTGGTTTATGGGCCGAATTCCCTGGATTCAGAGATTGAAACGGGCAAAATAAAATAGCAAGATAACAGTAACGGCACCCCAGAAGGAGGTGCCGTTACTATTTTTTTGTGTCTATGGTACGGGGTCGTAGCCACTGCCACCCCAGGGGTGACAACGCAGAATGCGCCTTAGGGCCAGCCAGCCGCCTTTCAGGGGGCCATACTTCCTGAGGGCCTCAATGGCATACTGCGAACAAGTGGGGGTGAACCTGCAAGTCGGGTGGGGCTTCAGGGGCGAGATGCAAACTTGGTAGAGGCGCACAAGGGCCACAAACGGGGCACTCAGCAGCCACCTACAGCCTGCCCGAAATCTTCTCCAAAATCCCTCGGACTGCATCTTTTATGGGGCTAAAGTCAAGAATCTCTTTGGTGCTGTAAATCAGGCCGATGTCGATGTGGAGCCCCTTCTGGGCAGCCTTCTCGACAATCTTGGTCTTCTGAAGACGGTAGGCCTCACGAGTGCGACGCTTGAGGAGGTTGCGACCTACGGCACGCTTGATGTTGCGCTTGGGCACCACAAAGAGCACCGACACCTGCGCCTTGTCCTCCTCGGTGGCGGGGCGAGTCTTGTAGATGTAGCGATAGGGGAAGGCAAAACCGCTTTTGCTTCCTGCAAAGAGTCCGTTGGCAGCCTTGCCACAGAGCCTCTCGGCCTTCGTGAGTCTGTAGAGTCCTTCGCTCATCCTTGTGTTGGGTTATAATAAAGTGTGGGGAGCAATGAAGTCTGCTCCCCACAAGTTGTATGCTTACTATTTGGTGCTCTTCTTTGCTACAGTGGCGGGGGCTGCCTCCTCGGCGGGCTTGCGCTTTGCTCGGGAGCGCTTGGTGGGCTTGGCCTCCTGTGCCTTGATGAAGTTCTCGGCTTTGTGGCTGTGGCAGAACTCAATGGGCTCGAGCTCCTTGCCCTCGGCCGCATTCTTGACGAGCAACTCCACGGCTGTGGCCACATTGGGAATACCGGGAGCGGGTGCCTTGCCATAGATCTGAAGGCCTGCCTCGACGGCTGCCTTGGCGGTATTCTCGCCCAGAACCACAATCATCGGGATGTTCTCGTTGCCAAACTGGCTCACCAGCGAGGAGATCTCGTTGGGGCTGTTGAAGACCAGGATGTCGTAGTCCGAGATGTTCAGGCCGCTAAGGTCGGTGCTCACGGTGTGGGCAAACACGAGGGGGCGGAAGTTGAGGTGCAACTTCTCGAGGGTCTGGGGAATCTCGGGGTTGTGGGGCTCGGAGAGTGCGAGGATGAAACGCTCGTCCTTGTGCTTGAGGATGATCTCCATAAAGCTGTCGAACTTGCCGTCGGCAAAGAAGATCTTGCGCTTGCGATAGACGATATATTTCTGGAGGTAGAGTGCAATAGCCTCGGTTATGCAGAAGTACTTCATCGTCTCGGGCACGGTGATACGGGCCTCCTCACAGATGCGGAAGAAGTTGTCGATGGTGGTACGGCTGGTGAAGATTACTGCCGAATAGTCGAGAATTTCTGTTCGTTGGCTACGAAACTCCTTGAGAGAGACGCCCTCAATTCGCATAAAGGGCTGGAAGGTGAGTTCCAGATCGCTGTTGCTCGAGAGCTTGAAGTAGGGTGACTTTTCAATAACCGCTGGTTGGGCTTGCGAAATAAGTATCTTATTAATTTTCAACTCTTTGATGTTTTTGGTTCGACATTAAGCGGCTCCGCTTCTCACCACGAGGGTGATGACGACGCCGATGGGAATCAAAATGACGGTGCAAAGGTACAAAAACCAAAGTAAAATTGAAATTTTTTGCCCAATAAAGAGTATTAAACTTTTTATACAAAAAATTGTCATCGCCACCGCGCCCGTCACAAGGCACACCCAACTGAGAGTTGCCACGCTCTGGCCCATATTGACGGCCAGCAGTAGTGACACAGGGGTCACGATTATGGCCGTAAGGGCCATTGTCGTGTCGGCCATAATGTTCACTCCCTCACGCACTTCTCGGCGCAAGGTCAGCGAGAAGATGAAGTTGGAGGCCATACGCTGCACAAGGCCCACGCCCAGGCAGACAAGGATGGTCATCGGCAGCAACCACGCAGCCTGGCCCATCTCGCCCTCGCCACTCATCCCGATCCACTTGACAAAGATGAGCGACCAGGCCACAATGCCGAGCGTCACCGCATTGCGCACGGCTCTCATAAACAGGTAGCTCAGTTCATCCGCAACTCTTATGCCAAGATTGTTGCTCAGCATAACCTTGCCCATAAGCCCTATGTGTCCTCCGTAGGCAAACAGAACAAAGAGGTAGTAGATGAACAGGGCCACAAGCGTTGCTCCCACCAACCAGTTGCCCGAGAGTGCCACCTGCTCCATAGCCTCGGGGATGCTCTGCTCCACGAGCGTTGCGCTGGGGCCAAAGAGTCCTTCAATAGTATTCTCCACAACCACGAGTTGCTCCTCCGAGATGGCCACGGGTTGTGCCGCCGCCGAAGTGGCAGCATCCACAAGGGTGTCGATGGGGGTGGAGGCGTGGAGTGTGGTCGAATCGTGCGTTATCATAGTTAATTGTCGGTGCGTTAGATTGTTAGTCGTCGCTCTTGCGGATGGCGATGCGGATGGTTGTGCCCTTGCCGAGCTCGCTCTCCACAACGGCTATGTGGCCGCCGTGGTACTCCTCGACGATGCGTTTGCTGAGCGACAGACCGAGGCCCCAGCCGCGAGTCTTGGTGGTGAAGCCGGGCTCAAAAATCTTCTTCCAATTGGACTTGGCGATACCCTTGCCGGAGTCTTTGATGTCGATGTGGGCCCACTCGCCACTCTCGCTCAGGTGGACATCGATGTCGCCGAAGCCCTGGAGCGCATCGAGCGCATTCTTGAGTATATTCTCGATGACCCACTCAAACAGGGCGGCATTCATCTGCACCATAATGGGTGCGATAGCCAGGCCGTTGTAGTTGAGGGTCACTCGTTTGGGTATGCGGGTGCGGAAGTAGAGCACGCAGTCGCCCACAACCTCGCCCAGGTTGGTGGGGGTGAGCGATGTCTCGGAGCCGATCTTGCCGAAGCGGTCGGCAACCTTCACAAGGCGTTGCAGGTCGCTGCCAATCTCCTGGATGGCCGAGGGGTCTATGTCGTGGGCCTTGAGGTACTCGAGCCAGCCCATAAGTGACGATATGGGGGTGCCCAATTGGTGGGCGGTCTCCTTGGCAAGACCTATCCACACCCTGTTCTGCTCATCCTGCTTGGAGGTGCGGAAGGTGAGGAAGGCGAAGAAGACAAACACCGCCACGACAGCCAACTGCAGATAGGGGAAGAAGATGAGCCAGTCCAGCAGTGCCGAGTTGCCATAGAAGAGTGTGTATCTCTGGCCGTGGGGTGTGTTAATCTCGATGGGTGCGTTCTGGCGCGACAACCTCATAAGGAGTTTCATCCTGCGATCGGGGTGGTTGACAATCTCTCCGGGCAGCAGGTGGTACTTCTCCACACGGCCGTGTTGGTCGATGAGGATGAAGGGTATCTTCTGGTTGTGAACCACTTGGAAGACTATGGGGTCGTTGTGGTAGCTCTCGCCCATACGCTCCATTGCATAGGACCAGAGGCGCATCTCGTTCATCTCTTTCTGCTGGAGCATACGCGACATACGGGTGGTGAAGAGCAGCGAGGCGGAGCCGATAATCATCGCCACGGTGATTATCAGCACCCTCTTTTTGTAGGGTACGCCCTTGATTCTGCGCCACATTGTGTCCAACACCGACATCTCTCTTCCTCCGTTTTGATGCGTTATTTGCGTGCGGTGTCCTGCAGGGTGAGTATCTGGTTGTAGCGTTCGCCATCGCCCAGCACCTTCAGAGCCTCCTTGACCTCCTTGTCCGAGGGCAGGTTGTGGGCCGTCACACCCTCATCGAAGCAGTAGCGCCTGATGATGCTGTTCTCGATGGCCTCCGAAAGCTCTTTCTTGTACATCCAAAGGTAATCCTCGGTCTTCTTGGTGAGGGTCTTCTTGATGGTAGCCATCTGCTCCTCGATCTCCTTGCCCCAGGGCTCATTGTTGGCAATCTTCTCAAACTCTGTCCAGTAGCGGTTGGCCATACTCTCCCAGGCCACCTCTTTGCCCTGCATCCAGGTCACAAACTCGGCGTAGTTCTCGTCGGTGAGGTGGTATTTGGTGGGGATGACCTTGTCGGCGAGGGTGTTGTAGTGGCGGCGGCTAAAGTCGCTCACGAAGTCGTCGATGTAGCCCTGTGCGTAGACCACCACGGAGAATGTACTGATGTATTCTGTCTTGAGAGGGCTGTCGGGCATCACGCCGCCACCGTCATAGACCTTGCGACCCGCCTTGGTGTGGAACTCGTTGATGAGCGAGTCGGGCACGGTGCTGACGCTGCCGTCGGCATTGTGTGCGCCATACTCGATGGCCTGTATGCACCTGCCGCTGGGCAGATGATACTTGGCGGTGGTAACCTTCGCGTAGGCCTCATAGCCCAGGGGGAAGGTGCTCTGCACCAGACCTTTGCCGTATGTCCTGCGGCCCATCACCACTGCTCGGTCGTGGTCCTGCAGTGCGCCGGCCACAATCTCGGCAGCCGAGGCGGTGTCGTTATCGACAAGCACCACCAGGGGAATGGTGGGTGCAATGGGGGGATTCTCCGTTACGAACTTCTGATTCTCGTTGTGGCTCTTTGCCGAGCGTGTGCTTACCACCTCGGAGCCTGCGGGCAGGAAGTAGGAGAGGATGCTCACAGCCTCCTGAAGAATACCTCCCGAGTTGTAGCGGTAGTCCAACACAAGGGCCTTCATACCCTTGTTCTCCAGATCCCTGTAGGCCCTCAGGAACTCTGCGGCACAACCCTCGGTGAAGTCCTCGTGGAGGATGTAGCCCACCGAGTCGTTGAGCATTGCGTGGTAGGGAACGCCGGGGATGGAGATCCTTTCGCGGGTGATTCTCACCTTCTGGGGCCTGTTGTCGGGGAACTTGCCGACCGTGAGCCTCACGGAGGTGCCTGGGTCGCCCTTGAGGCGGTCGCTCACCTGCTGGGTGGTCAGACCCTTGGCGTCCTGACCGTCGATCTCGAGGATGAGGTCGCCGGCTCGTATGCCTGCACGATAGGCGGGCGAGCCCTTGTAGGGGGCGAAGAACTCCACATACTCTCCTCTGATGCGGATGGTCGAGCCTACGCCGCCATACTTACCCGTGGTCATCACATCGAACGACTCCATCTCCTCGGGGGAGAAGTATTCGGTGTAGGGGTCGAGAATCTTGGTCATACCCTCGGCTGCGGCGTCCATAATCTTCTCGGGCTCCACATTGTCCACATAGAAGAGGTTCAGGGTGCGCATCATATTGACCAAAATCTCCACCTGCTTGCCCAGGTTGTAGACATTACTCTTGGCTGCCGAGCCCAACAGGAGGCATCCTGCAACTCCTGCTACAACCACGGCATATTTCACAAATCTCCTTGCTGTCATATCTCTCAAAAGGTTGTTTTCAAAAGTGTGTGTTGGTTGTTACTGCTGGTTGGGGTGCTCCTGGCGCCAGATTCTCATCTGGCTCGAGATGCGGAACTCGGCCTCGACAACTCCCTTGCGCACACCGCCAATGGCGACGGTGTTGGGCGTGAGAGCCTTTATGGTGACGGCGTCGTCGCCCATAGCCAGGAGCCTGCGGATGGGGCCGGAGGCGCGGAATCGCAACTCTCCACCATCCTCCCTCTGGAGCGAGTAGCCGCCCCTGAGCATCGACTCCACAAGGATGTCGCGGTGCTGCTCCAGCGAGGCCTCCACCGTGCGCTCCACAAAGCCATAGGAGGGGTAGGCGGCCGAGAGTGCCACAAGGGCCACCAGCAGGATTGCGCCCTTGGTGCCCAGGAGCTCTTGCTGATTGATGCCCAGCGTGTCGGTGGCATTCATAGCCAGGTAGATGAGGGCCACCAGAAGGGCCATCTTCACAAAATGTTTCAGCGCTCTTAAAAAGTATCTCATATTGTTTCGCTTATCTCAATTTTGAATTTTAATCCACCATTGGAGTCTTTTAATTGCTCACGCTCGGCATAGTGTGCGGGGCACCCTCTGCTCTCGCTTACTCGCAATTTTAATCCTCCTGCGGAGTCTTTTAATTGCTCACGCTCGGTAGAGTGTGCAAGCACCCTCTACGCTCGCTTACTCGCAATTTTGCATTTTGCATTTATAACGCTTCCGAGAGCCTCAAAATTGTATCCCTCACCCTCTCCATAAGCCAATGGGGGGTTGAGGTTGCTCCGCAGATGCCCACATTCTCCACACCCTCGAACATCTCCTTGCGGAGCTCCTCGGGCGACTCAATCTTTATGCTGTTGGGGTTTGCCGAGTGGCACGCCTCGAAGAGCACCTTGCCGTTGGAACTCTTGGCTCCGCAGACAAAGACCACCAGATCGCACCCCTTGGAAAACTCCTTCAGGTGTCCCTCTCTGCCCGCCACCTGGCGACAGATGGTGTCGCGCACCACGACCCTCTCGGGGACCTGGGAGCGAGCCAACACCTCGGCCTTGATCTCCTCGAAGAGTTTGAGGCTCTGGGTGGTTTGCGAGAGGAGGAATATGGGGCGCGAGAAGTCCACCTCCTCCAGGTCGGCAACCCTCTCCACGACGATTGCTCTATCCTCAATCTGCCCATTCAGACCCACAACCTCTGCGTGGCCCCTCTTGCCGAGGATGACCACCTGACCCCCTTCGGCCCTCATCCTGCTGTCGGCCTCAATGGTGAGCTTCTGGAGCTTGGCCACCACGGGGCAGGTCGCATCGGCATAGCCAATGGAGGTGTCGTGGAGCAGTCGGTAGGTGCTCTTGGGCTCTCCGTGGGCACGGATGAGCACTTTGCTCTGTGGGTCGGGGTTGATGTCCCGTATGTCGGCGTGGGAGATGGTTCTAATGCCCAGACTCTCGAGCCTTGCCACCTCCAGGTCGTTGTGGACAATGTCGCCGAGCGAGTAGACTCTGTGTCCGTCGGCCACGAGTTCCTCCGCCTTGGATATGGCGCTCACCACTCCGTAGCAGAATCCCGACTTCTCATCAATGGTTACTTTCATACGCTGCTAAGTTCAATTGCTCTCCGCCTCGGTGTGGGGTGTGTTATGCTAAGGTGCTAAAGATGTTGTCGAACCACTCCATCTCCTCCTCGAGGCTCATTCCGCCGTTGTCCAGCACGATGGCGTCGTCGGCCTTGCGCAGGGGACTGATTGCTCGGTTCTGGTCGAGGTAGTCCCTCTGGCGGATGTTCTCGACAATCTCCTGGCGGCTCACCTCCTCGCCCTTGGCCTGGAGTTCCAGGTAGCGGCGCTCGGCCCTCACCTCGGGGTCGGCCGTCATAAAGATTTTCAGCTCCGCATTGGGGAAGACAACGGTGCCGATGTCGCGGCCGTCCATCACCACACCCTTCTCTCGGCCCATCTCCTGCTGCATGGCCACCAGGCGCTCACGCACCTGACCGATGGCGCTCACAGCACTCACAAGGTTGATCACGGTGATGGTCCTGATCTTACCCTCGACCCACTGGCCGTTCACATAGATGTCGCTGGCCCCACGGTCGGGGTTGAAACGGAAGTCGATGTGGATGTCGTCGAGCGAGGCCACAAGGCGCTCCTCGTTGAGGATGCCGTTCTCGATGCAACCGTTCTCGATGGCATAGAGGGTCACGGCACGATACATTGCGCCCGTGTCGATGAAGATGTAGCCGAGTCGGGCGGCCACCATCTTGGCAAAGGTGCTCTTGCCACAGGATGAGAAGCCGTCGACGGCGATAACTATTTTCCTATTTGGTTTGGAATATTTCATTCAGATGGAAGTTGATTTGAAGGTTGGAAATCATTGATATGATGAGTGATACACCAACGAGCGTGATGATGATGCCCGAGATGCGGTTGATCAGTACCAGGTGGCGTGGGCGGAAATACTTCCTCACCATCTTGAAGAGCGAGGAGAGTGCAAACCACCATCCCGCACACCCCATAAAGATGCCCAAAATCATTGAGGCGTTGGAGAAGGGGCCCTCGTCGGTGTCGTAGAAGCCGAGCGACTTGACGGTGGCAATGAGGGCTATGTGTACAAGGATGTAGGCGGGGTTGGCGAAGCTCATTAGGAAGCCCGAGAGGTAGTCGCGCCAACTTGCCGTGTGCTTCTGTGAGCGGTTCTGACGCAGCTGGGTGTCGGTCTTCTTGAGGAAGATGTTTACACCGAAGATGGAGATCAGTATGCCAGCAATACCCTTGATGAGCAGCATATTGCTCTCAATGAAGCCCGTGACGAACGAGAGCGAGAAGAAGGCGATGGAGGCATAGATGGTGTCGCTCGTGGCGATACCCAGGCCGGTGGTGATACCCGAGCGGAAACCTTTACTGATGTTGCGCTGGATGCACAGAATGGCGGTGGGGCCGGGAGGCATCGAGGCCATACATCCCACCATAACTCCTCCGATAAGTGTCATTATCCACATAGTTCTCTCTCTCTTTTTTGAAAAATTGCTCCGCTTGCGCCCCCCTGAGTTTCTGCTTTTGGGGTAGGCGGAGAGGTGTGGTTTGCAGGCACCTTTGTGCCCACATTTCACCGGCTACAAAGGTAGTTATTTTTCGGTTGTAAAAATCTCTTTTTGTCGCTAAAAGTACTCCGTGGAGAAAAAATATCACTCGAGGCTGAATAATTCCCGCCAAAAAGGTTATTTTTGTAAAAAATAAAGGATTCAATGGAAATCAAACTCAAAGGATATCATCGCGCCCTGTTGGCACTCGCCTCTGTGGTGCTTCTTTCGCTCGGCTGGTTGCGTGTAAGTGGCCTGACACTGCTGGTCGCATTTGTGCCTCTGCTGCTCATCTCGGCCTCCTATGGCCCCTCTCGCAAGGAGTGGTGGCGTATGGCGGGTTGGGTGGCTCTTGTTATGGGGCTGTGGTGTGTGGCCACCTGCTGGTGGATATACTACGCTGCGGCTGTGGGCATTGTGGCGGCCACCATCATCCAGATTGTGCTCTTCGGCGGAGTCTTTATGGTCTACCACTACTTCTCCAAGAGGGCTCGCAAGGCCCACGCCTACACAACGCTCATTGCGGGTTGGCTCTGGGCCGAACACCTCTACCTCCACGGCGAGGTGTCGTTCCCGTGGTTGGTGCTCGGCAATGGTTTTGCGGGCGATGTGTGGGCTGTGCAGTGGTATGAACTGACGGGTGCTCTGGGCGGCTCGCTCTGGGTGTTGCTCACCAATGTGCTGCTCTTTGAGCTTATCCTTAATCGCAAGAGGAGGGGAGTGGCTGTGGCCACGGGCCTTGTTGCACTCATTCCCATTGTGGCTTCGCTCATCATCGGTGCGGGCCTTGAGGAGAATGAGGGGGCACAGAAGGCCACCGTGACGGTCGTTCAGCCCAATATTGACCCCTATAAGGAGAAATACTCACTTCCCACCCACCAGCAACTCGCCATCTTCAGGAGCCTTATTGAGGAGGCCCCCGAGGAGGTCGACTTCATCGTTCTGCCCGAGACGGTCATTGGCGACAGCGGCAACATCATCTGGGAGCATAAACATCTGGACAACGGCTCCGTACAGGCCCTGGAGAGGGTGCGCTCGGAGCGTTACCCGAGGGCGCAGATCATCACTGGAGCGATGACGAGCAAGGTCTACCGCCAGGGCGAAAGTGTGAGCCAGACGGCCCGCAACCAAGGAGGACTCTGGTATGACCGCTACAATACGGCCCTTGCTCTGGATGGCGACTCGACCCTCAAGGTGAGCCACAAGTCGCGCCTTGTGGTGGGCGTGGAGAAGATGCCCTATATGAACCTGCTGAAGCCCCTCGAGAAACTTATCGTCAACCTTGGCGGCACCACGGGTGAGCTCGGCACGGATAAGTATCGCCGCCTGTTCCTGTTGCGCAACGACCACTTCCCCTATGGGGTGTCGGTGGCGGCCCCCATCTGCTATGAGTCGGTCTATGGCGACCACTTCGGAGCCTTTGCGGCCGACGGTGCGGAGATTATGATGGTCATCACCAATGATGGCTGGTGGCACGATACGGAGGGCTACCGTCAGCACTTCTCCTACTCCCGTCTGAGGGCCATTGAGACCCGCCGCTGGGTGTGCCGTGCGGCCAATACGGGCATCAGCGGCTTCATCTCCCCCTCGGGCGAGGTCATTAAATCTCTCGGCTGGGACGAGCGCGGTGTGCTCACCCACCAGGT
>JAEIGA010017009.1_pt1 | contig 11070 bp, 9 predicted proteins | sample 9270691 | NCBI WGS metagenome assembly JAEIGA01 (sample SAMN17057246, study PRJNA624740) | gut metagenome | biome: biome; isolation source: fecal sample | host: Bos grunniens | place: China: Xizang | collected 2019 | reverse complement strand
TAACGATTTTTGTTGATATGAGCAACGGGCGAGGGAAAATCACTATTTAATTACCAAAAACTTTTCCTGTTTCTTTGAAAAAGTCTTTAGAAAATCTTTTGATTTTGCAGTATAAAAAATATTTTACACCGCAAAACCAATTTTGCACATTTTTGAGCCGTCTTTTTCTTCTTGCATAGCACACAATTCTTGGATAATCATTTCAGATGAGATTTCTTCTTCGTCCATAAATCTGATTTTTCCTGCAAGGCGACCAAAATCACCTGGAGTTACAGAGTTGTAGCTTGTTAAAGAAGAAAGAGAAAGTTTTTCAATTACTTCATTTGAAAAGTATGCAGGGAAAAACTTTTGTAAAAGTGTTTTTATGCCTTCTTTTTCCAATGGATTAAATTCCACGGTGATATGGAAGCGGCGTAGAGTTGCTTTATCCATAATGGTTTTTAAGTTTGTGGTACAAATTAAAATTCCAGGAAATTCTTCCATTTGAGTTAAAAACTCGTTGACTTGGGTTCGTTCCCAGTTTCTAACCGCATTATTTCTGTCTGAGAAAAAGGAATCAGCTTCATCAAATAATAAGATTTGGTCTTTTTCTGCGGCTTCTGCAAAGGCATCAGCAATATTGCTTTCTGTTCCCCCAACGTATTTATCAAAAATATCGGAAGCACGTTTGAGTAAAATCTTTTTCCCAAGGATGTCTGATAAATATCTTGCAAACTCTGTTTTTCCTGTTCCAGAAACTCCGAAAAACAACATTCTAATGGCGGAATTTTTACCCAGTTGATTGTTTTCGGCAAATTTTTGGGCATTTTTTATCATTTTTGCAATTTTGTTTGCTTCTATTGAAGTGTTCAAAACTGAGCAATCATAACTTGAGTCAACGGAATCTCGCATTTTTGAATTGCCATTTATGAGTAAAGAATTTTCTTTTAGGACAATTTCAACATTTTCTTTGATTTCATTTTCTGAAATCTCGTTGAAACAGGAAATAGCTTTTACCACATTATCAACAGAAGCCCCTGTAATGTTATATTTTTCAAAACGATTCAAAATATCATTTTGTAAATGTTTAGAAAGGGATAAAGGTTCTAGTTTTGAAATAATAATATTATCCAAAATGTTTTTAGGCATTGAATCAAATTGACAAGACATTGTAAAACGCCGTTTTGTGGATTCATCAAACTGATTGGTGTGATTTACAATCCAGATAACTTGATTTTTAGAATTGTCTAGCATTTTGTTTATCAAGCCTTTTTTCTTGCTTGTAATTGGTCCGAAAAAAGTCATTTCTATGGTTTTTAGCACAGATTCTGCTTCATCAACAATAAAAATAGTGTCTTTTTTATTTAGAGAAAGCAAAAGATTTAGCTTGTAAAGGTTGTTTTTTTCGTCGTTGATTTCTGATTCATTTTTGAAAATGATTGCATTTTTTCCAGTTGACTTTGCTAAAGCCTTTGCGTATTCGGTTTTTCCACTTCCTGGCTTTCCATAAAGTAGAATGGAAACTGGATCATTGCTTTTTAGCATAGTAGAAAAAATTTGGGTTTTTGAGTTGTTTACTGAAAAGGTGTCTAATTCAAATGAAGAACTTACATCAATTTCTTTTATGAGTTCAGAAAAGTAAAGGTTTAAATCTTTGTTTTCTAAAATTGGGAAAAAATCATCTGATAAATATCCATCTTCATCTATAAAACCGTAATTTACAAGGTTTGAATCCTTTCGATATATTTTTGAATAGTCATTTGGTGTTAAACCAAGAATTTCTGTTGTAATATTATCTAGGGTTGAAAAATAGTTTGAATCAAATAAATTAGAAAAATCTGGAAAAGTAGACATTCTGTAGTAAAACTGAAGAAATTTTAGTTCTGGTTTTGTAAGAAAAATGTCTTTTAGCAAAAAGTCAACATCTTTTAAATCCTGGATTTTTTTCATATATTTTTCTTTGATTTTTTGAGAAAATATTTTATCGATTGGATATTTGCTAAGGTTTTGAAGTTGGTTTTCTTCTGCGAAAAAAGTAAGAAAAATTACTTTCCCAACGAGGCCCTCTAAGCCTTCTAGTCTGTTTTCTGCAAAGAGACATCTGTGATAATTTAATTCAACTTCTGTTAAATTGTTGTTGTGTCTAAAAATTTCTTGATCTATATTGTATTTTTCTATTGAATTTTCTAGAGGATTTTCTGATTTTTCGTCTTCATCATCTAAAAGTTCTTTTTTTGATGCAGGGACTATTTCATATATGAATTTTTCTTCTTTTAAGTTTTCGATACAGAGGTTTAATACATCTTCGAACTTCTTCTTTTTTTTGAGTTTTTTTGCAAGGGTGTAAATTGTTTCATAGAAATCAATGGTGATATCAGATTCTTCATCAACTTTTGAGGCGGTGTATAAATAATATGCATAAGAATAAATCTCATTTGTAGAAAGATTTGCAAAACTCTTATTAAATTTTCTAACTCGTCTTAAACTTCTTCTTCCAGCCATATATACTCCTATAAAAAGTCAATGAGGAAATATCAATTTCCGATTTGAGTTTTTAACGCTGTTTTGCAACAAAGTGAAAAACAGCATTTATATGAGAAAGTTTGCAACGCAAACTTTCCAGATTTAGGTTCTACAATGTTTGGAGAACCTAAACAAAGGTGAGTCAAGGGCTTGAACGAAGTGTCCCTTGACCACCTGTATAAACACTTCGACGCTATTTTAGGAGAAGTGTTTATCTTATACTCCTATAAAATATTTGTGAATTGTGCTTTACAAATATAGTTTTTTTTTGAGGATTGTTTACAAAAAAAAGAAAATTTTTTGATATTTTTAAAATTGCAAAAAAAAGCCCTAGTGGGGAAAATCCTACTAGGGATGAATATCTAAGTTATATGTTTAGTTTTCTAGAAAATCTACAAATTCTTTCAAGGAAGGAAAAACTTTGTAGCACATTTTTTTGATTTCTTCTGTAGGCTGGATTTTGTCTGGCACCATAATTGACACAAGGCCTGCACCAAAAGAACTTTTTATTCCGTTAAAGCTGTCTTCTACAGCGTAACATTCAGCTGGTTCCAATCCTAGAGATTTTGCAGCTAAAGCAAAGATTTCTGGATCTGGTTTGCTTTTTTTTACCATATCACCAGTAGTTAGGGTTTCAAAATATTGCAAAATCCCCAAGTTTCCAAGCTGACGTCTTACAGTTTCTCCTCTAGTTGAAGATGCAAGACCAATTCTGTATCCTTTTGATTTTAAGTATTCTAAAGTCTCTTTTGCGTAAGGCATTAAATCAATCCCTTGGGTGTTTTCAACTTCTGCAAAAAGGTCGTGGCTTCGTTGCATAAGTGCGTCCACATCAACGTGATTTCCGTATTTTTCGTGGATAATTCGAGTGGTTTCGATTTTTGTTGTTCCAAGACATTGTAAAAAAGTTTCGTTGATATTAGAAAGATTCATTTCTTCGGCGGCAATAGCCCAAGTTTTTTGACAAATGGTTTCTGTATCTAGAAGAACGCCGTCCATATCAAAAATCACAGCTTTTATGTTTTTCATTTTTCCCTTCTATTTTATACCTTCTACAGTGTCCCCAACTTTTACGCCCACTTTTTCAAACCAGCCTTGTGGAACTTCTAAAGCGTATCGAACTGAAACTGTGCTTACAACGGAGGCAAGACTAAAGGGTGTCATATCGTAGATGTTTCGGATTTTCCCTCGTGAGTCGATGTATGCGATGGAAAGTGGATGAGGAGTATTTTTCATCCAAAATGATAAAACCTGGTCTCTATCAAAAACAAAAAGCATTCCAGTTCCATCAGGGATTTTTTCTCTTTCCATAAATCCAAATTGACGGCTTTCATCAGTATCTGCAATTTCGGCTTTTACGGTTACAGAACTTCCATCTGCTTTGTTGATTGTAAGATTTTTTACTTCTAAGTTTGAGTTTGGTTTTTCTTTGCAGGAAATCATCATAAAAATTGATGTCAAACTTAATATCAAAATGGCGATTAAGGTTTTGTTGCGTATTTTCATAGACTGTCTAAAAATCCTTCTCGTAAATATTCGATTGTTGCTTGTTGAGCTTCTGACTGTTCTAAAATTTGATTATTCACTTTTGCATCTGTGTATTTTAGACATAAAGGCTTTTCTAGGGAAAGGATAACACTTTCGTTTTCCCAAGTGGCTTTTTCTGGATCGAGATATTTTGGGTTGCCGTATTTTTTGCAAAGTGTGTTAAAAATCGAATAATAATCCATAAAATCAGGATTTACATTTATAGAAATGATGTATAAAGCTTCTTCATGGAATTGAAACCAGCAATTTCCCAAAAAAGAACCACCCTTGGTTTCAATTAAATGGCGATTTTCACCAGGTAAAAGTGAAACATCTCTGTCTCCTCGATAGCCAAAATCTGGATCTTTTAATAGGGCGATTTTTACATCTTCTAAGGACATTCCAAGTTTAACTGTGGAAAATCCTAATGGAAGTGAAATATTTGCTGATTGAGAAAATAGCAAAAATCCTGAAAGGAAAAACAACACAAAGAGATATTTTTTTTGAGAATTGATTGTAAAAATCTTCATATATTAAATATCGAAAAAATTAGCGTGTTTGTTTACGGAAAAGTGCAGCAGAATTAACTAACTCGTAGCAATCTTTTATAAAAATCTTATTGCCGTTAATTTGAACCCGAGGATCTCTCATTAATTGCTCTAATGCATGACCTTGTTCTTCAACAGGAATTCCGCACATATTTGCTAAGTCATACATGGAAAGTGTTAAAGTATAATTGCAACCTTTGCTACAATTTATTTTTGCCTTTTCTAGTTGTAAAGCAATCATATCCAAGAGTTTATGAACCGGATCTTTTATTTGGGTATTTGTCATTTGACGGGTCATGGCCCAAAGTCTATCTGCAAGAGTTGTGGTCAATCTTGCAATTAGTTGTGGTTGAGTTGCAACCATTTGATCAAAGTTTTTGCGATTTACAGCCATAAGCCTACAATTTTCATTGGCTATGGCACTTGCTGATCTTGGTTTATTTTCTAGTAAGGCCATTTCACCAAAAAAATCGCCTCTTTTTAAAACTGCAAGAATAACTTCTTTGCCATCTACAACTTTAGAAATCTTTACTTGTCCATCTTGAATAATGAACATTTCATTACCGCTTTGACATTCAGAAAAAATCATTGTGTCTTTTGGATAATTTCTAATAGTTTCCTTTGGAGTTTCAAAATATACAGCTTTAGAATATGGTTTTATTGCAATAAATCGTTTTTTTGCTTCGTTTACATGAGTGCCATTTGGACAAGCTTTTAAATACTGATAATAGCCATAAATTGCCAAATCTGGTTTTCCAACTTTTTCATAATAAGATGCTATAGAATAAAGTTGCTCATAGGAAGAAATAATATTGTTTTTTAATGTAATAAGAGTAAGGGTTTCATTAAGGATTCGCATTTTGTTGGCAAAGGTGCGAATGATTTTTAATGCAACGGAAGTATTGTTTTGTATTAATTCTGGATATTGGTCTCTTCTAACAGAAATTGCAACAACATCTGTTAATGCAACAGCATATTCTGTTCGAGAATGACCGGACATACAAGAAATAACACCAACAACATCTCCTGGTCCTAAAATCTTTTGATCTTGACTTGAAACTTCTATATCACGATATGTTCTAACTTTTCCACTTTGAATTATGTAGAAGTTTTCTGTTTCAGCTTGACCTTCAACAATGAGAAATGAATCTTTTCTAAAATTTACAAAAGATAGTTGCAACAATTTTTACCACCCAAAACAAAGTATAAATTTTCTATACATTTGTTGTCAATAAATTAGTGTATCGCAAAAACTAAAAAAAATCAGTTTGTTTTATGTAAAACAAAGCTTTATTGCATTATTTTATTGATTTTTTCAGATACAATATTATTTGCTTCAGCATCTTTTTTTATTGTTGCAATGGCAATTTTGATATTTCGTAGTAAATCATCGAGTCCTGTAACTTTGAATTCCATTTCATTTGCAAATTTTGAAATATTGCTGATTGCTGTGGTTTGTTGAGAGATTTCCTTTGTAACATTTCCAACAAGTTCTGCATTTAGATGGGCTTCGTCAACAATTGATTGCAATGCTTTCATAACTTCTTGGCTTCCAGTATCCATTTCAGAGATTCCTGCAAGAATTTCTTCGATTGCTTGAATTGTGTTTTTTATTTCCGCAGAACTTTTCTTTGTGTGTTCTGCAAATGTTGTAACGGATGTTGTTGTGGAATTTACGATTTCTGTGTTTGTTTTTAGTGTTTCAGAAATTAAAGCTGCATTTTTTGTTGTTTCTTCTGATAATTTTCTAATTTCTTGAGCAATTACGCTAAATCCTTTTCCGAGAGTTCCTGCATGGGCAGCTTCAATTGAAGCATTCATAGCAAGAAGTCCTGTTTGACTTGCAATTGTGTCAACTGTATTTACAAAGGCAGCAATTCCCTCTGAAGATTGTCTTAGTTTTTCAACTTGGTCTTCTATTTCACGAATTAAGTTTAACTGTGCATCTAGAGCATTTACGATTTCATTCATTCCTGCTCGTCGTTTGTTTGCAATTCCATTGATATTACTAATGTTGGCTGAAATCTCGGTCATGGCAGCAGAAGTTTCTGTAATAGAAGCGTTTTGTTCGTGGACGCTTTCTTTCATTTTTGAAGCTTCAATATCAATTTGATTACTAGCATTTTGGATTGTATGGGCTTCATTTGTTAAGTTTGTTGCTTCCATAACAAGGAAGTTATACAAATCACCAATTTCAGAAACATTTTTCTTTGCTGTGTCTGCTGATTCGAATAAGCGAATACCAATATTTAACCCTTCTTTAGATTCTTCAAAAACTTGTGTAATTGTATTTAGGGCTTGGGTTGCTTCTTCTTGTTTTTGTTCTGCTTGAGAAATAATTTTTAGTGAAATTATCATGTTAAGAATAATTGCACTATTTGAAAGAATTAATCCAATTGATGCAATGGCAATATTCTTTACTGTGTTTGAAAAGTCTAAAGCTAGAAGTGGTTTAAAAACTGTAAAACAAGAAATAATCCAAAGAATTGATGTGCCGATGGTAAAATAAATCTGTTGTCTGTTTTTTATGGAAATAAACTGATTACAGATTGTCATAACAACAATAAAACAAGCAGTTCTGTATGGTAAAACTGCTGATTCGTAAAATGGAGTAAAAAAACTTATCATCACACAAGCAAAAAGGAAACCTGTTGAAACAAGGTTTACGCCAAAGGAAATCTTTCCTTTTTTGATAAGTGCTAATGCAATGACAAAAATTGCAATACAAGCTAGGCTAAAAATCACTAAAGAAAGTGAAGATGTAATGTTTGTAAGTCCAAAAAGAAAAAACATTAAGGCACAAACCAAAGCTCCCACAATGATGATTGGAAGTTGGGAATGTAATTTTATTGAAAGGGAATCCAAAATTTCTTTAGGTGGATAAAAAGCGTGTATTAATTTTTTTTTCAAAATGTGCTCCAAAAAAATAAGATATTTAATTTTAACAATATATTTTAATTATCGCAAATAAGTCCCATAAGATTTAATAACCATAGAGTTTTTTTACAAAATATTGTATAATCTTATTATATCATTTTGATATTGAGCAATAAGTTTTTCTTATTGCCTATATTTTTTTGTCCAAGAAATAGGAGAAAGTATGAAACCTACACTTGTTGTACTTGCTGCAGGGATGGGAAGCCGCTACGGTGGTGTAAAACAAATTAGCGCAGTTGGATTACATGATGAATGTTTGCTAGATTATGCAGCTTATGACGCAAAAGCTTCTGGCTTTGGAAAAGTTGTGTATATCATTAGAAAAGATATTGAAAAAGATTTTAGAGAAAGACTTTTTGACAGAGTTGCAAAAACCTTTGATGCAGAATATGTTTTCCAATCTCCAGATTCTATTTTTACAGCTGACCAACTTGCAAAAATCAGCCCAGAGAGAAAAAAACCTTGGGGAACAATTCACGCTGTAATGTGTGCAGAAAAAGCTATTAATTCACCATTTGCTGTTATCAACGCTGATGACTACTATGGCCGTGAAGCTTTCAAAATTATGAACGGACATTTAAGTGGATTAGACGCAAATTCCACAGAACACGCTATGGTTGGCTACATTTTGGAAAACACAATGAGTAAGGCTGGTTCTGTTTCTCGTGGTGTTTGTGAAGTAAAAGATGGCTACCTTGAAAGTATGAAAGAAAATACAAAAATCTATTACGAAGGAAGCAAGGTAATCACAGAACTTGACGGTGAAAAGAAAGAACTTACTGGAAAAGAATGGGTTTCTATGAACTTGTTCGGTTTTTCACAAAAAGCATTTGAAACTTTCCATGTTTACTGGGATGATTTCGTTGCAAACAATATTACAAGCGAAAAAGCAGAAGCACTTCTTCCTGCCGCTGCAAGTCAAATTGTTACTGACGGAAAAGGCAAAATCAAATTTTATTCAAGCCCAGAAAAATGGTTTGGAATGACATATCCTGAAGACAGAGAAATTGTTAAGCAAGAAATTGCTGCAAAAATTGCTGGTGGATATTATCCAGAAATCCTTTGGGAAAAACAATAATTTCATGACTCGATAAAAAAGGCAATCAGTGAAAAAACTGGTTGCCTTTTTTGGTTCGAAAATATTTGAAGTGCCGAAATTAAAAAGAAAGTAGGAGATTTTATATGAAAAAGTTTTTGTTTTTGTTGATTATTTTTTGCCTAGGTGGTTTTGTTTTTGGAAATGATACTTACTTTTATGTTTCTGGTGGTAATTTAGTTCCAACAGAAGAAAAAGATGTTTCAATCGAAATGAAGTACGAAGTTATTACAATTGTTCTAGAATCAGGATACTATGAAGTTACAGTTGATTTTAGTTTTTACAATTATGGAGATACTGCAAATCTTTTAGTTGGTTTTCCTTTTTTCGAAGTTGGTGCTGGTGGTCATGGAAAAATCTATGATTTTAAATGTTGGACCAACGGTGAACTAAAAGATTATTCAGATGTTCCGCTTGTAAGAAGCTTTTCAAATATAAATTACGATGAACCAGAATTGAAAAATGCTTATACACGAACAATAACTTTTCCAGGAAACGCAATGACAAATACTCGGGTTCAGTATAAATCTGAATATGGGCGTGATACTGAAGGATATATTATAAAATATTTATATGGAACTGGAAGTAGCTGGCAAGGTGATATTGGGGAAATAACTCTGATTTTAGAAAATAATCTTCCTTATGAGTATCCAAATGGATTTGCTTTGCCAAAAGGAGAAAGAACTGAGTTTAAGCGTGTAAAAGACAATAAATGGGAAGCTCGATTTTATAATGTTGAACCAGAATACACAGACTGTATTACAATTCACACAGAAGATCTTTTACACGATAATGGACCAAAATGTTTCCCTCTTTATGGTTATAGATTTTGCGATAAAAAAGCAACAACAGAATCTTTGTTTTGGTATACAAAACCTCAGTTAAGAATACTACGAAATACAATTTATGCCTTACATGGTTATGATTTTAAATCTGAGGATTTAAAAGAATTATTTACTAAGTGGGGTGAATATTGGTATCCTTCTTACAAAGTGAATCCGAAGTTTTCTGAAAATGAACTTTCAGAAATTGAAAAATATAATATTCAGTTGATTTATGCTGAAGAAAATAGAAGATAAGTTAGTTGTCTTGTGAGCATAAAAAAAGCCGAAGTTGTGAAAATCTTTCAAACTTCGGCTTTTGTGTTGGAATAAAGTTTTTTTAGTTAATTTCTGATGCTATAGCTTTTTGTAAATCATCACCGTTTTCCAGTAAATAGATTTTGTAGTCTTCAAATCCAATAAATCTTTTTGAAGTTTCTGAATATAAAATGATTTGAAGATCTTCAGAATAGTGCCATTGATCTTTATCGATAATCCAATTTTCACCTACAATTGTGATTATGGATTTTTTTAGTTTGATAGTAGGATTTGCTTTTGCCAAAGGTTTTACGATAAAGTCTGTTAAAAAATCGTTGTAGGCAGAATAATAATCGGTTGAATTGGATATTTTTATGTATTCAATGCCAGTTTTATTATCCAAAATAATTTTTTTGCCTTTTTTTGTTATGAATGAAAAATCAATTTCAGAATTGTTTAGTTTGAATGCATCGTGGAATTTTACATTAGATAAAATCTCATTTTCTGTAACACATAAAACTGTGTAAAAATCTTTACTAGATGTGGCTGAAATTCCTTTGTAGTAGGATTTCCATTCTTTTATGGTTTCATACATTGTTAAAGGAATGTATGTGCCTTGTTCTTTAGCTGAGTATCCGTTTGCAAATAACAAACCGATAGTTGATAAAATAAGTAAAATTGCAATTTTCTTTTTCATTTTTTTATGCCTCCATTTTTTACTTTGTTGATTTTATTATGACATAAAAAAATGCTTTGTAAAGTATTTTTTTTGAAAATATTAAAAATTAGTTATTGAAAACCAAAAAAATCTGTCTAAACACGCGAACTACCAACAGAAACGCTAAAACAGCCGTTTCCGAAATCAATCTCGAATCACGAGAGCTAAACACGTCACGCTGGAACAGTCGTGACTGACATCAATCCCAATCACGTTACTTCGACTACGCTCAGTAACCGTCTAAACACGGAATGCTCGCCAGAGCCATTCCTGACATCTAACCCAATCACGCAAGATAAAAAATAAAAACATCCAAAATCAACTCCCTTGCCCAGAGTCCAGAGAGCGGCCAGCTCTTTGGTCGTCTTTTTAGGAAAGAGGGGTGCACGAGGGGAGAAAACCCTTTTCATCGAAAAAAAGGGTTTTCTCCCCTCGTAAAGTTTCCCAGCTTTCCAAAGCTGAATCTATTCCGCAATAGCAGCTTCTAACGCAATTTCCATCATTTGAGTGAAGGTTGTTTGGCGTTCTTCTGCTGTTGTTGCTTCACCTTTTGCAATGTGGTCTGAAACTGTTAAGATTGCAAGGGCTTGGCGATCATATTTTTTAGCCAATGTGTATAATTCTGCGGCTTCCATTTCTACACCGAGAACTCCGTATTTTGCC